>Ga0256847_1000010_pt1 | contig 132874 bp, 112 predicted proteins | sample TeddybearmetaG_FD_189099 | JGI IMG/M metagenome (GOLD analysis project Ga0256847, IMG submission 189099) | Hydrothermal vent microbial communities from East Pacific Rise, Pacific Ocean - Teddybear | ecosystem: Environmental > Aquatic > Marine > Hydrothermal vents | place: Pacific Ocean: East... | reverse complement strand
TAGGGTAACCAAAAATTGGTCTACAACAGATTTTAATGATGCGCATCCTTCCGTATTAATTGCTGCCACGCCTACTTCATTTCTAAAAAAATTAGATGCAGAATTCAAAAAAACAAACTATTTTAAAGAAAACGGCAGACAAAGCATCATACCAACTTCTCCACCTCCGCCAAGCCCTGACGCTCCACCGGCGGTAAAAGTTATTAAAGGCGTAAACGATGGAGACGCAAACATTCCACCTCCACCTCCACCAGCACCGGAAGAGCCCTTAGACCACATAATTAGCATGGCCAAAAAAGGAGCCACTTTTTACTATGAAGGAAAAAAAGTGACATCGGATAAGGCTATAGAAGTTTTCAAAAAGAACAAAAAATTAAACGTTCATACCAGAGGTGAGAATTCTACAAACCCTGTAGTAAAAATCACCAAGAAACCAATCCAACTTAAGAAATCAAAAAGTGTAGCTTTTGAATCTGGCAATACAAGAAGTTTTGGAGGTGAAAAGAACTTGTTCTATGTGAGAGTGGGCGACCAAGTTACTTATTATGATCAGTATGGTTCCACTGTAAATATTCAAGGAAAACCCGTTCTCGATTTGAATAATAGCCCATTTGTCTATAACGGTCAAAGAATTTCGCCCCAAGAGGCAAATCGACTATTGCAAAAAAACAAATCTTTGGCGCCTTCGGTCCAAAAAAACAAGGATGGTTATTATAGCATCCTATTGAATGCGCATACCAATAATGCATCAAAAAACGACTATAACAACATCAATACGAACTACAACAATGTCAATAAGAATAACATTGGAAATCAAAACCCAAATTCCGGTATTGGTATTACGGAAGCTCTTAAAAGAAATGCCAAGTTCTATTATAACGACCAAGGCATCTCTACTAAAGAAGCCATGAACCTTATTCAAGACCCTAAAGCCAGCACACGAGTGCACACCGTAACACCAAAAAATGGAAAACCTAGCGTTTATTTATACAACAATTTGGCTTCAGGATCTTCATCCAATTTGAACGCCAAAACATCTGGGCCTTTCCAAGACCCCGAAGTTGTTTTTAAGAACATTATTGAAAATGGGGATGCCTTCTTTTTAAAGGATAAAAAAATATCTAAGAAAGAAGCTCTAAAATTGTACAAAGCAAATCCGCGCATTCAAGTAAGGAGTGTCAATAATGAAGACGGCACAACGAAAGTCTACCTCAATAAAGATGGTTGCTAAAATTCCTTTCAAAAAAATACAGGCCTCCAAATACATTGGGGGCTTTTTTTTGTAACAAAAACTAGAAAAATGCGTTCTAATAAACTCAATCATCAATCAAGGAGAGTTTTTACCCTCCAAAAAATCAACTAGTTATGTTACAACAGTTCTTTATTTTTTGCTCTGGTGCCGACACCGATATTCTCGAGGAATGCTCGGCTGGCGAAAAAACCAAATATGCAGGAATAGGCGCCACCGTTTTTTTTACGGCTATCATGGCCACCATCGCGGGTTCCTTTGCGCTTTATACAGTATTTGACAATCTGTTAACGGCCATTTTCTTCGGTTTCATTTGGGGAATGCTCATTTTTAATCTGGACCGTTTTATCGTATCCACTATCAAAAAAAGAGATAGTTTCTTTGATGAACTAATCCAAGCTTCACCAAGAATACTCCTTGCGGTTATTATCGCAATCGTCATTTCAAAACCTCTGGAAATTAAGATTTTTGAAAAAGAAATCAATCAAGTTTTATTGGAAGAAAAGAATGCGTTAACTCTTGAAAATAAAGATCAATTAGCACTCCAGTATACACCAGCACTGGAAGGTTTAACAACAGATAACGCAGGGCTTAAACAAGAAGTGATTGACAAGGAAACTCAAGTCAACACCTTATACGATACTTATATCGCAGAAGCTGAGGGGCGGGAAGGCACCGAATTATTAGGCAAAGGTCCTGTATATAAGGAAAAGCGGGATAAGCATGATGCCGAATTGGCTGCCCTCCAGGAATTGCGCACTGCAAATAATGCAAAAATAGAGACAAACGAAGCGCAATTGGCATTGTTAGCCGAACAATATAATACCGAAGTGGCCGAAACTCAGCCCATCATCGACGGTTTTGATGGTCTCATGGCCCGAGTTAATGCACTCGAAAAATTACCTTGGCTGCCTTCCTTCTTTATTTTCTTGTTGTTTCTAGCCATTGAAACTTCTCCTATTATTGCAAAATTACTGTCACCCAAAGGCGCATATGATCTCAAACTAGCTGAACAAGAAGGCGCGGTAACTTCTTGGGTTTCTCAACAAAAAGCACAAAGAGAAGTGTTGGTAACCACAGATCAAGACCTCAACAACCGTGTCTACGCAGATATTGCAGAAGAACAAGAACTCTACGATTACAAACGCAAGAAAGCACGCGAACTCATGCAAATGCAAGCTGACGCATTCTACAAGAAACAAAAAAGTATTTTATAGGGCTTTGGTCAATTTGGTTTTTCTGATTACTTTCGAGCTTCGATTTTCGAAATAACAATTGTTTTCAGTAACTGTAAATGACCTACAAACACATCCGCCATAACAACCCTGCTTTTGAGCATTATCATTTCTCTTCAGAAGGGTTTTCATGTAAAGTTTTCCCCAATTTAGGAGGAAGTATCCAAGAATTAACCATGGGTGGTATCTCTCTTATTAAGGAGATTACTATGGACGAAAGCGGACTTGAAAATTATCGCACCAAATACCCTTCAGCTGTTTTATTTCCTTTCCCGAATCGCGTGGCGCAAGGGAAGTATTCATACAACGGCGAGCAATTTCAGCTCTCGATCAATGAACCTGGGTTTCATAATGCAATTCATGGATTGGTAAGTAATCAGCAATTTGCCGTGGGTAGGGTTGATAACCAGTCCATTTCGCTGCTTTATACCCACGATTCCAGCCATGGATTTCCCTTTCCGTATCAATTTGTGATTACCTATTTACTTTCAGAAACAGGCGTTAAATTAAGCTTTGAGGCAACCAATTTGGGGACCCAATCCTTTCCCTTCGGAATGGGCTGGCACCCCTATTTTGAATTGGAAAATTACGAGCATTGCAGCGTAGGTTTTTCAGTAGAAAAAAAATATGTGAATGACGAAAAAATGGTTCCGGTAGATTCTGAAGCGTATACGGAAGAACGTATTGATTTGGCTAAAGTCGAATTGGATTCGGCTTACAAACTTCGCAATGGGCGGATCGTCTTAACGAGTCCGAACTATCAATTGCAAATGGAGGTGCCTGAAGATTGTTATTTGCAGCTTTATACCCCTGAAAATAGAACTGCGTTAGCCATCGAGCCGATGACGTGTATTGGCGATGCTTTTAACAACCGAGTTGGGCTCCGACAACTTGCTTCAGGGAGCAGCTACTTATTTGCAACATCTATTTCGGTCAAAAGCCTGAAATAGTGTTTACGACTGTACTGTTTCCGAAGGTAAATCTTCAAACTTCGAAGCAGATAATTTTTTAATACAAATCAATTGTATTAGAGCAACAAACTTATAGCTTGCCCAAATTTGTACTAATCTCATTGGCATAATTACCGAATCTTTAAATCCAATTCTGGAATCATCCACATGAACCCACCTCTGCAAAGGTTGCTCGCAAATATGTCGCATCACATTCTTACGTCCTAGGTATTTTTTGAGTCGATAGAAAATTTCCACATCGAACAACCACCTACTCAAAAAAGCCTCCTTATAAATTACAGGAACAATAGACTTGCTAAACACTTTGGCTCCACATTGGGTATCGTTAATAGGCAGATTCAACATACGCTTTATGATGTATCTCATTTGACTGGACACATTTTTTCTAAAACCATTTTGTTCTACGGCACCATTCTCCGAATCACGAGAACCAAAAACCATATTTAACCGACTATCCGATTTCAAGGTTTTGACCAATGCCATGAAATCGTCGAAGTCGGTTGATAAATCGGCATCAATAAACCCAATATAGGAAATGTCTCCTAGGTTGTATAAGTGACGTGCACCAGCTCTAACTGCGGCAGCTTTGCCCATGTTTCTTTTTACATCAACAACACAAATTTGAGAAGGTACTTCCTTTTCCATACTTTGTAAAAGACCCAGCGTATTGTCTTTGCTTCCGTCATTTACTAAACATAACACATAGTCTTGGTGTAGTTTAATAAATGATAAAAATGCTTGGCTGTTAAGGCGTTTCGCTTCATTATAACATGGTATTATGATTCCTGTCTTCATGCTTTCTAGTTTAATGGTTTCTTACTATATTCTTTTCAAAAGTATCCCTGTAAGCAGCCCTTTAGAGTTCGTTTTCGTTGGGTGAAAGTTTTGGTTCGACGAATGGTCATTATCTTTAGATGTACCAATTTCCTAAAACTCTATCTTTGAAATACAACAAGTAATCCACGTCTTGACAGCCTAAACATGATAGGAAAGACAAACACATATTTAATAATTGCCATCCTTCTTGGGGTTGCATTTCACGGTACGGCACTATTCTTTACCTTGGAATCTACCTACGATGCACTAATCCATTTGTTCTTCGGAAATCATTACGCTCAGAGTTGGTTTGAACCCTGGAACTATAGTTGGTATACTGGATTTACCGTAATGAGTTATCCGCCGTTGGTGCATCAATCTATTGCCCTTTTTGCAGGAATTGGTGGATTGAAATTCGGCCTGTTCTCCATGGCTTTCATTGCCATCATACTATTCATTTGGGGAGTCTATCGTTTTTCGTTTTTGGTCACTGGTTCTGAACAAATTGCAGGCTATACGGCCATTTTAACGGTGTTTACTTCTGCATTTATAGAAACATTGCATTTATTTGGCCAACTCCCAAGCATCATTGGGATAGGGATTCTACTACATGCCTTACCCGAAATTTATTATTGGATCAAAACTGGCAAATTAAGATACCTTGTCAGTGGCCTTTCTTTACTAGCCATCACCGTAACTTCCCACCATGTAACGCCCATTTTTGGAATGGTGTTCTTTATATTTCCTTTGATCAGCATGGTGCTAATGGATGCTTCTAAGGAGGTAGTTGGTTCTTATAAGGATATTACGTTCCGAGTCTTTATCCGTACTTTCTTTGCCCACTTCAAACGAATCGTCCTATTTGGTATTGGGTCTTTGTGGCTAATCGTCTTCTGTATTTTACCGTATTGGATCAATAACAAAAACAACCCCATTACCCAAGTTCCCATTCCCCATGGATCTCGAGATAACTTTATAGATGTGGCATCCTCAGGATTGGTGTTTTTTATAATTCCCTGGGGGGTTTTGTTAATCATCCTACCCTATATATTCTATCGTTTTCATAGCAAGCGTTATTTATTCTTTGGCCTATCATTCTGTTTACTTGCCTTACTCGGCACGGGAGGAACTACTCCAATTCCGGAGGCCATATTAGGTGAAAACGCCTTTAATATTTTAACACTGGATCGCTTTACCTTATGGGCTACTATTATGGCATTACCCATTATGGGTGAATTTGTGTATCGCTTAGCTCAAGGCGATTTACGAAAATACATTCGGAAGCGGTGGGGTGTTTTGTCGTACAAACTCATTGGAGGAACACTGGCTGTTCTTTTTGTTTTTACAGCAATATTTACTATTAGCTTAGGTCATTTTAGACCTTCACAGCCTGATAAAATAGATATGCTGCCTATTGTTAATTTTCTGAATAGAGATCAACATGACCAATGGCGCTATCTACCCTTAGGTTTTGGTGACCAAATGGCATGGCTTTCTACTCAAACCAAGGCCATGACCGTTGATGGAAATTATCATTCAGCTCGAAGATTGCCCGAACTCACTACTCGTGCCGTTGAACGATTGGAAAATTCGAAATTTAGAGGGATTGAAGGGATTGGTTCCTTACAGCAGTTTTTGACTGTACCAGAGAAGTACCATCTAAAATACGTCTTCTCCAATGACAAATTCTATGACCCCTTACTCTATTTTGCAGGCTGGCATCGACTCCAACGCTTAGAAAATGGAATTGTCATTTGGGAACGCGAAGGGGTGCCGCCCCTGCCTAGTATCTTGCCAAAAGACGAGGTGCCTAACTATCAAAAGCTACTCTGGGGTATTGTACCAATGGCTACCTTAATTTTAGGTTTGCTCATCTTGCTATATCGATTTTGGGGGAAAACAAAAAGGGCAAATACTAAGGAGATATCCAAGATTGGTTTGCCAGTGCTAAAAATTAAAAAGTTCAACAAAAAACTACTCAGAGTGTCCAGTCTTTGGGCCGTGTTTATTTTTCTCTTATTTAGTTTTGGGGTACGCTCCTTTTACCAAAACAATGCAGCTCAACGCACCCCCGAAAATGTAATCAAATCTTATTACGACGCACTCGATAATAAAGAATTTGAACAGGCATATTCGTATTTGAATCCTGAGGAAGGTAAATCACTTTCTCAATACATGCTTGAGGTTTCGGTTTCGGATGGTTTGTTGAGTTCCTATGCCAAATTAACCTCTATTGAGGTTGAAGTTACCGAAGAAAATGCACAATCGGCTAAGGTGAAAGCCCATACTGCCTGGATTACATCACTTCAGAATTATGATCGAATTTTTGAACATGAGTTAGATTACCTCAACGGACGTTGGTATCTAAAGCCAATAACTATCGATTTGGACATACCTCCAGATCAACTGTTCGCACAAAACAGCACTTCCTTTTACAACCATGGTAAGAGACGCATCACTTCAGAAAAAACCTACCACGAAGATGTTTTAAAACAGCCCGTAATCGAAATAACTTCCGCCAGACTTATCCAGCAGGCAGGTGATTATTTCATCATTGGTAGTTTGCAGAATATTGATAACATACCTGCCGATGTTTCATTGAAGGGGATATTATATAGTTCCGAAGGAATTGAAATCGCCAATTATGACGCTAAAGATGCGATTAAACATAAACTACTGCCCAAAGAAAGCACCAACTTTAAAATCAGTTTTGAAGAAACAGCTTGGCGTTCCATGGAAGATCATATGCCCGCTACCTTTAACCCAAACCAGTTTAGCCCTACTGCCATGAAGGCAACTCCACAGTTTTTTGGGATTCACGCCATGGCAAACGTAGCCACTACCGATTTATATAATGGGGTCGCCATACAAGAATTGAGGTACAGCAATTATCAACTAAACGGAAAACTATTTAACGCTAGCATTGAGAATGCCACCATCCCGCAGATAATTTTGTCTTATTATAATGCAGAAAAAGAGCTGTTATGGGTGGATACGCAGTATCTAGAAGAGAGTGTTCGACCGCAGCGAAAACTTTCTTTTGATTTGCAACTAGCCAATGAAATTACAACGAAGACATTGAATGAATCCTTATCGCTTGTCTTTGTAAATGGATTACCCAATTCAGAAATAAGTAAAAAAATGCTCTCCAACAGAAATGAAACCTATGATGCGAGGCCCTATATTTCATTACAAAGAAATGATCACTGCGCCTTCGTATCTATTCAAACAAACAGCTATATAGGAAACCCAAGATGATGAAAAAACCAACATTATATGGAATCCTAGTGTTAGTTGCCTTGACGATTACCTTACTTTTGGCATTTCTTCCTGCCCAAGATACAGTTGGATATCAAAAAGTGACGCTGGCTAAGGCAAGTTTAACAGAGGTGCGGGAACACTATCTGGCCGGAGAAGAAATTCGGTTAGCGGTAACGGTAGTCATCATCGATACTATTAATACTGAACACAAATCCTATCCGCTCCAACTCTATATTTCTTCCTCTTATGGAAACTCCTTGCTCGATGTTACATCGAAAAAAGGAGTGCTGTTCTTTCAGCTGCCTTCCATTTTTTCCAATAAATCTGGAATTGTACAGTGGAAACTTTTGCATGCTGGAAATGTGTTAGACACTGGTACGTTTACTATTCTTCCGAATACAAAAGGAGATATCGTAGTAGAAAGTTATGTAGGACCGCCCAGTATAGTTGCAGGTGGGCAAGATTACACGATGTTAGTGACTGCAGCCACCGATACCTACGATAATTTAATACCTAACGATTCGGAAGTGAGGTTAAAGCATTTTTACAACGAGAATGCAATCACAAGTCAACTTATTTCAGAGGATCGCATAGTATGGAAACGTATTTTTTCTTCGGAAACTACTGGGAAAATTACCTTAGCGGCAAGCGTGAACGACAACGCCTCTAAGGAATTGATTGTGGAAGTACTTCCAAATAATCCAGTCAATTTCACCATTGAAGAAAATAGGATACACCCCTATGCTGACGGAAATCAAATTGTCACTTTGACCACCTCCAAAATATATGACAGCTATGACAACGTTGTCGCAGATGGTACCTTGGTAGTTTTTAACATCACAAATACCGAAGGAACTATATCTCGAACCAGTGGTACGACCCTCAACGGTATTGCCACGGGTAGATTACTTCATCCAGACATTCCAACGCAATGGGAAGTAAACGCTACCATTGATGGGATGGCGCAAAGCGATTTGCTCACTTTAGAGTTTAAACCCATTCTATTGGAATTTAATGTCCAGTTTTCGGAAAATAATAAAATCATTACCGTTGGACCCCTAACGAGTTTTCTGGGTCAATTAATTCCCGATGGCGTTGAAGTGACACTCACTCAAAACGAGCTGAACAATAAGCAAACAAAAACCTCCCTAAATGGTGTGGTTATTTTTGTTATTCCTGAAAACAACTCAGATCTATTTAACACGAATATAACTGTAGAAGCCTTAGGGGTTTCACAAACTTTTACCAAATCACAGGAGTGAAACAAAATAAGCTACTATACCGCATCCTAATAATCACGGCATTTATCGCTGTGAACGTATTGATTCTTTTTGGCATCAGTAAGGTTTTGGTATACTTAAATTCTGGTGCCGACAAAGCCAATTTATTCCATGGAGATGTGGCAAAGGAAGTCGTTTCTAATGCTGAAGTTACTTGGGTGAATCTTGTGAATCCTGGAAGGCCTATCGAAATACCTGCCAAGGAAAAAATAGAGATGGATTACTTAGAGGCTTGGTATGTCAGAAACAAAGCACTCCTTAGCGGTGAAGTCACTGGAATAGAAGATACCTATACGCAAATGGCTGGCAAAAATTTATTGGATTTGGTTGCCTATAACTTGGAACGTGGCCTCGTGATGGAGACTATCGATTTGAGCCATCAACTACATCTAGATTTTTATAGTGCAGATGGCCAGCTAGTGGTTTTAACCGACAAAAAAGTGAAAACCCATACGCAGATTTTTCAGGAAGAATCCTATATTTTGGACACCGAAGAAATATCTAGCTACAAGGTTGTAATGCTGCTGGAGGGTGGGCATTGGAGAATACGTCATCTGGAAAAATTGGAATCGGAAACCCCCAATGTAGCAAAACGCTCGCCACATTCATTTGAAACGAACATTGCAGGAATCAACTATTACCCTCAGGATTCACCTTGGGATACTTTTGGAGAAGATTATTCAGTAGAAACTTTAGAATCTGACTTCAAAACTATTCATGATTTAGGACTCAATACCATCCGTATATTTATTGGCTACGAAGATTTTGGCGAAGGGGTTGTGCACCAAGACAAACTCGACAAACTAAGTCGACTGATGGATGTGGCCCGAGCAAGAGACCTAAAGGTTATCATTACGTTGTTCGATTTTTACGGTGACTATTCTATTGGAAGCTGGGCAAACACGAGGCGCCATGCTAGCATGATTGTGGACGCCGTAAAGGCCCACTCCGCTCTTTTGGGATGGGACGTTAAAAATGAACCAGATCTGGACTTCAATACTAGATCAAGCAGTTTGGTTAAAACCTGGCTACTACATATGACCCAAAACATTCAAGAAATAGATCCAGCACATCCTGTGACCATTGGATGGTCTTCTGCAGAAGCGGCCGTGCATTTATCTGATTATGTCGACTACGTTTCCTTTCATCATTACCAGGCTATGAAAACATTACCATCAGCATTGGAAGGACTTCGTGCCAAAACAGACAAAGAGCTAGTACTCCAAGAGTTTGGTATGTCCAGTGCGAGAGGATTTTGGAATCCCTTTGGAAATAGTGAGAACGATCAATTGGAATTTTATACCGCCTTTTTTGAAAACCAAAAGAGAGATAGCTTACACTATCTCTCATGGACTCTGTATGATTTCACTTCTGTTCCAAACGACGTTGCGGGGAAACGACCATGGAGAAAAAACAAACAAAGTAGTTTCGGAATTATAAATACTGCTGGGGAGAATAAAGCAGCGTATCAAGCATTTCTTTTATACTAAACTAGGCTGCCATTGGTAGTGCTTCTTCTGTTTTCTGAATAATAGATTCGAATCCTTGTAAGTACATATGAGCAATCTTATCCATGGGTAAGGCAGTAGCAGCTTTATAGTTAGCACGAGCAATATTCATACGATACTCTTCATCTTCCACCAATCGTTGAATAGCGACCGCCAAACTCTCTGAGCTTTCTGGATTAAAAAACTCTCCTTTATAACCTTCGTCTTTTACAAGCAGACTTAAGTCTCCCAAATCTGGCATCACAACCGCCTTGCCGTAACTTCCGGCCTGATGCAATACACCAGAACTTCCTGTAGTAGACGTATATGGAAATACGACCATAGCGCTTTCAGAAAAAATAACCGGCACATCCTCTTCTTCAACATAACCGGTGAATGTTAAATTACGTACATGGCTATATTCCTTTCGAACGCCTTCCAAATATCCTTTGGTGTTCGGATTGTCCGTACCTGCAATCACAATTTCGAGTTCTTTTTGAGTCGTCGCTCTCACACTTTCAACTGCCTCAATAAGCCCTTCCACTTTCTTATAGGTCCCAAACTTCCCGAAGGTCATTATCTTCAAAGGACCAGTCTCCAAATCATAACTTGGTTCTTCTGGAATTTCGAAGGTCCCGTGTGGAATTAATACAACATTATCTGCTGTATACTTCTCTTCTAAAATGTCTACATATTTCTTTATGGTTACTGCAACCATATCTGCCTTTAAAAGCACTTTAGTGAGTGTCGTACCTATCCAATTAAATACAGCCGTCTTTATTTTGTTTGAACTGAAACCAGCACTATTTAAATCGACTACTTCTACGATATTATGCAGTAGCACGATGGTTGGCACTTTCATTAATTTCGAAATCCATGGAGAAAACAAGCCCAATGCGGCAGGTAATTTTTTATCCCCGAACTTCATAAATTGAAGATTGTATAAAACAGAATCAGGTGCTGAGTCTTTCACGGCTTTCGCAATGGAAAAAACGTTCGTATAACTATTGAACTTCCAACATTGTTTTACGGTAGTTGGGCAACCATCTTCTTCAAAAGTAAGATCCACTTCATTAGGAACTACATCGGTATAAAGGATGATTTCCGTAACATTGGCCTGCTGTCGGAAATGTTTCACTAAATGGTATGCATACTCATTTAAAGTTACTTTGCTCGGTGGATAAGCGGTTACAATTCCTAGTTTCATAATAGTGTTATTTATGTGTTTATAGGACAAAGATGTCACCAAATGAAGGCTCTTTTGGTCAAAATCGTTGGATGAACGGTTACCTTAGACGGGCGGCAAACTTGTGTGGATAAAGCAATTATAGCTTGCTTCGGCGATGGAAGACAAAATAACCTAGCTGTAGTAAGAGTAATCCTCCCATAGCAATAATCTGCATCAAAATCACTTCAAAAAGGTTCTCATGAAAATGATATATCAAGCCAATTTGAAGAAAACCCATAAGCATAGAGCAAATAATGGGAACATAATTGGCGAGCGCCAAATAGTAATAAGCCAAAACGTTGGATAAAGCAAATAATGCGGTCGCTAAAGCATACCATCCCAATAATGGTGCAACCGAGACATAGGCTTCTCCAAACAACCAACTAACTGTTGTTTGAGGAAATAAAAATGTAAATAATACAATGCTTATTGTGATAAGGGTGGTATAGCCAAAATACTTCCATAATATTTGAGAAGCATCTTCACCTGCCTTCTTTTTAGCAATGACCTTGGGCAATAACATCATCACAAACATCCAAGTTATAAAATAGACAACTCTTCCAATGAGCGCAATCGATGCGTACAAGCCTGCATCTCTAGAGGCAAAGAAATGTTTCACCATTAATATATCGCTATTATTACATATAATTTGAGTGCATTCGTAACAGGCTGTAAGTAAAATGAAATTGATAATTTCTCGTTTTTCTTCAGAAGAAAAGCGGTACGAAATCTTCTTGCTTTTTGATGTCTTTTTCCATGGAAAGAGTCCGGCCAAAAAAGAAAAGGCAATCCCAAGAGAAACCCCCAGAACTGGTGATATATTGCAAAGTAGGATAAGGAAAAAAGTGATACCCAATCGGCTCCACATTTCTAATTGATAGGTTTGAGAGAGAGAGACAAATTCCTGTTGTCCTTGGAAAATACCCCGACGCACACTCATGATAAAGTACACCGGCATGGCCACTCCGAAAATGACAAACATTCCACTGGAACTTGTTTGCAACAAGAGCTGTAATTCTTCAGAAAAAAGAACAAATAAGGCTCCAAATCCGAAACCGACATAACTTGCAATTCGATAAGCGATTTGTTTAAACTTGGAGAAGGCAGTAGCCTCAAATTCTACGGTGAATTTCGCAATGACCAATTGAAAAGTTGTCGCCACAAAGGACAACACTAAAAGCAATGTAATAAGGATGGCCACATCTGCAAATTGCGTTGGCCCTAGAAGTTTTCCAAGCATCAAGTTATACAGGTAGTTGCCACCATTAACCACTACGCCACTAATCAGAAATACCTGTTCCGGACGAATAGTTGCATTTATTTTTTTTGCAATTGCCATCAACACTTTAAAGAATTAAGAGGCTAAAAGGACAGGCTCGTCAAGCATAAGAAATGGCCCAAGAACTTTTTCATTTCCAGCGCTAAAAACAGTGAAAACCTTGTTCATTTTATAAGCATCATCTTTTAGTTGTTGAAACATAAGAGCTGCGGATAAGTCTAAATCGTCTAGCCCAGCTATACTAACTGTCACTGTGGTTTCCGATTTTAGTTTTTGCTGAAAGAAATTTCGAATCTCAAATACTTGATTGCTATGAAATCTTCCTTTTAAAGCAAATACGTTTTCTATTTTTTGAATTTGAAGTGCCATAAGTTTTGATTTATTTTAGTTTGAATACTTTGTTATTATTATTTCTTCTGAATACAATTTGAAGAGTACTTGCCGTTTCCGAACTGGTTACTTTATGTACCACTCTTAGGTTAGTACTTGAATTTGTAAGTAGTTGATATACCATAATTGAATTTTTATTTCTGAAACAAATCTCTTCTAAATACCTGAGGCAATATTGGGTTCTTCGACCAATGGAAATTTGCTAAAGACGAATGGTCCACTTAATGCTATAAACTCAATTTTCATGTCTGGAGGAAATCTCTGCTTTTCTCAGTTCTTCCCTGAAGGAGTTTGCAGCTGCTTGAATCATAAATCCGTTTCTTACTTGTTCATTCAAACCACCAATGGTCGTTTTCCTTCGACGAGCGTCAATTCTCTGTAGATTATTCTTGGGAGTACTGGTTCTAACTTGCAATTATAAAATAAGCGTAATGAAAATAGTATTCACCTTAGTATTAGTTATCACATCATTTTGGAGTACAGCCCAAAACATGAGTAGCGGATTCGCCTTGCTTGAGCAGGGTAAAAACCAGGAAGCCATGTCTTTCTTTGAAGTTGTTTTAAAAGACTTCCCTTCCAATAAAACTGCACGACTGTGTTATGCACGTGCCGTTGGTCTCTCTGGCAAACCAAACGAAGCCAAATCATTATTTGAGACTTTATTAAAGGAGTATCCTTCAGACTTTGAGTTAAAACTGAATTATGCCGAATCGCTTCTTTGGAATAAAGAATATAATGAAGCCTTAACTTACTATACCTTACTAGTGGAAGAGCAGCCATTGAATTTTACGGCCTTGCTCGGGTTAGCCAACAGTCAATTTAATGTAAAGGCCTTCGACGATGCGTTAATCAACGTGGCTATTGCTTTAGAGGTAACACCCAACCAGAACAACGCATTGGTATCACAAAAATACATACGTCTAGGGAAGGCCTCAAAACTAATCGCAGCATTGGAATTTGAAACAGCCATTGAACTACTTGACCTCATTCTAGTAACTTTCCCAAACGATTCGGACGCACAAAACACCAAAATAAATACGTTCCTAATTCAGGATAACTTAGAGTCGGCCGAAAAGGTATACTTGCAACTCAAGGATTCTATCACACTTTTAACAGGACTATCTTTAATTGAACATAAACGCTTTGACAACAAAAAAGCGCTAAACTTTGCAAGGCAAGCCACTTCTCAAATAAACAAAGAAACTCCCACCAACTTAAAAGAGTTAGCCTTAGAACGTTTTGTTCAAGCACTCATTTGGAACGGGAAATTCAAGAAAGCCGAAAGGCAGTTAAAAATACTAGATACTACGTATCCCAATCAAGATTTTTTGATCAGGTTGCAAGCCAACTTTGGAATGTACACTGGAAGATTAAAAGAGAGCCTCACTGCCTATAAAACACTTCTATTAAAAGATAGCACCTCATTTGATGGCAACTTAGGAATAGCGAATGCCTACCGAGCCAAAGGAGATTTAACTTCGGCCATGCATTTCGCCAAGAAAACACTAGCATACTATCCCAACCAAAAGGACGCCGTTCAATTAGTGGCCACTATTGAAAATAGCTTATCCCCTTCCGTGGAAACTGTAATGTCTTATACTGTTGATAACGGTAAAAATGAAGCTTTCTCTATGCAGGCTCATACGACTATATCTTGGAAAGAACGATTTTCAACCTCTTTCCATTGCGGCTACAGGACCACAGAAAATCAAATTTCTAAAGAAATGGCCTACAACACCAATGCCTCTTTTGGAGCCAACTATCGAATCATCAACAACACTTGGATTCATGGTAAGCTTGGATTTCTAAAAGCGAATACACCAACGAACGACTACACCGATGTAAACGGATCTGTGTTCATCAAATCGAGACCGCTTCCATTGCAGTATTTGGCCATTGGATACAAGCGTGAATTACAGAATTTTAACGCTGCCCTAATTGAAGAGAAAATCTTTATGAATAGTTTGGAAGTGAACTACAATATAGGCACCCGTTATGGCTTAGGCTGGTATACAGGTTATACATTTACCAATCAAACAGATGGTAATACACGCAACTTGCTATTTACTTCGCTTTACTATAACTTTAGCAAGCGACCCATATTTAAAGCCGGATTGAATTACCAATATTTAGGATTTAAAAATCGAATTCCTGAGCTGTATTTTAGTCCGTCAAAGTATCAAGCCGTTGAACTTTTCGCCTCCTTGGAGGGGAGTTCAAAAAAATGGAATTACGCAGCCGATGTTGCTGGTGGATTTCAATTTGTAGAAGAAATGACCGGAACTAGTTTATTCAGAATAAATGCGAAAGCGAATTACAATATCTCTCCAAGATTGTTGATTGGTGTTTATGGAAAGTATAGCACCATTGCTTCGGAAACAGCCACGGGCTTTGAATTTACGGAAGCAGGTTTCAAACTTAGATGGCAGATCGTCAAAAACCCTATTTTCAGAATAAAATCAAAGTAAGTTGAGACGTTTCATCAATTCGGGTCTATTGGACCTACTGATGGGGATTACTTCTCGCGCTATGAGGACACTATTATCTTCAATATCGATGATCTTTTTGATATTGATAATGTAGGAACGGTGCACTTTGAGAAAAAGGTGATCCGGTAATTTCTCTTCAATCTTCTTTAAGGTAGAATGAACCGTGTGATTTTTATCTTCTGTTTTGATTAAAATATAATCACCCTTAGCTTCCACCAAATAAATTTTCTCGAAATCAATTTTAATCAATCTTCGATCAATATTGATGTACAGTTCCTTATCTGTAGATTGTTCTGCACTTCCAGCTATAGTTGACACAGCTTGCTCTTGACCCAATTTAACAAAACTCTCCGCCTTTTGAATGGCCTTTTGAAATCTTGGCAACGTCACAGGTTTGACTAAATAGTCGATGATACAGTCGTACTCAAAAGCTTCAATCGCAAAGTTTTTATCGGAAGTTGTTAAGATAATGCTGGGAGGGTTTTTTAAGGTTTCAATAAAGTCGAACCCCGTAAAATCTGGCATGTGGATATCTAAGAAGATAAGATCCACTTCATTCTTATTTAAGAATTTGATAGCTTGAATCGCATTGGGAAACTCGTCTAAGACTTCAAGCGATTCCACCTGAGAACATAAATGAGAGATAATGGTCCTAGCGGTAGCTTCATCGTCAATAATGATACACTTCATATAAATGGGGCTTATATTTTATTCATAAATTGAATCATTTGCGACAGTACTAATTCAAAAGACGCTCGCAAATCTAAGCTGCTGTTCTTTAAGTTTTCTTCATAATCCATGGCGACATGATAGCTTTCTTCCATCCCCAAAATACTAATTTTATGTTTAAGTTTATGAACATTCTCTGCAGCTTCTTGAAAATTGGTTGCAGCGATATTTTGTTCATAGACTTTAATCTCCTGAGGAAGTTCGTCTTTTACAATTTGAATTAGCTTTTGTTTGAACAAATCATCTCCGCCAGACAAGGCATCAATGTATGAGAAATTGGCCTGTTCCATGAATTATTTTTTCCGCAAGGTAAAGTAAAAAGTAGTACTTATGCCTACCTCACTCTCCAACCAAATCTTTCCATGATGTAATTCCACAATTTTCTTAACGATGGCTAGTCCAACGCCAGTGGAATCTTTACTTACATTTAATGACTGGAACATTTCAAAAATCTTATCGCGATAGCGTTTTTCAATCCCAATTCCGTTATCGCTAATTGAAATCTCGAGTTGCTTCGGTTTGTCCTTAAAATTAATCTTTATTTGACCTTCTTCCTTGTCGTTATACCGAATCGCATTACTAATTAAATTCTGAAATAACTGCTGTAATCTAATTCGATCTCCTGTTACTGACGGTAATAGTACGCTCTTAAAAGTTATATTCTCTGGGATATGAATGGTCTGCCGAACTTCTTCCACTACCTTATTTAAATCTACCTGGGTAAACTCCATGAGCTCAAAGTTAATACTGGAATAATTCAAAATCTCAGAAATTAGGCTCTCCATCTTCTCCAAAGTCAATTTTATATGGTCTACATTCTCCTTAGAGCGATCATCAAAATTTTCCTCATTGTCTTCTGAAATCCAATCGACCAAGGCGTAAATGCTTCGTAAAGGTGATTTTAAATCGTGTGAAACTATATGGGCATATTCCTCCAATTCGTTATTACTCTTTTCCAGTTGAGTGAGTAACTGTGTGTTTTTCCACTCGGCCTTGCGGCGTTCCTTCAGGTTGATCGCATTTTTGAGCTGCATCGCAACCAAACGAGCTACATTTTCTAATCCGTCTAGATGTTCTTGAGTGTAGTAGTCTTTTTCTGCATGTTCCGAGTCGATGACACCTATTACTTTTCCGTCAGTTATAATAGGGACCGTAATTTCTGAGAGCCGCTGCTGGTCATCCGCCACGTACCGCTTATCTTTGGAAGTGTCCCTGATAATTTCTGCTACGCCAGTTTGTGCCACATTTCCAACAATTCCTTGCCCCATGTTCAAAATTAATCGGTCTTTTAAAACCCCTCGTTCGACCACTTTATTACCCATGGCAGAAATCTGTTCCACGCGATTCTTATCCTCGCGCACTAGATAAATCACGCAGTCATCTGAGCCCAAATAATTAGATATTTTAATAATGATTTCCCATGCGATCTCTTCAATTTCTACCTTACCAATAATTGCTTTGGCCACTTCATTAATAACCTCTAACATTAACGCCCGTTCTCGGCTCAAGGTAATATCCTCTATCATGGCTACTTGATATTTCAAATCTCCTAGCACACTCCTCACGGCATTTACATTGGTCTTGGCCCAAACAACGGAGCCATCTTTCTTCCGATAACGTTTATCAACGACAAAATTGTCAATTTTCCCAGCCTCCATCTGAGTAATAAACTCCATAGAAAGCGGAAAATCTTCTGGAAACGAAACGTCTTTGATGGTTAAATTCAGTAAATCTTCGTTGGTGTAACCGAGGAAGTCTTGAAATGATTTATTTGACTTCACGAAATTTCCATTTTCAGTGAGCACAATTCCCAGTGAAGAATTTTCTACAATGATTCCCAATTCCCGTTTTTGCTCTTCAATAATGTCAATATTGTCCTTGGCTTCGGTGATGTTTCGAACAATTCCTTGAGCCGCGATCGGGTTATTTTGTTCATCAAAAATCAAACTGGCATTAATCTGAACCCATTTAATTTTGCGATCTTTTGTGAAAATTCTAGCCTGATAATCTGCGAAAAATCCTTTTTCTATAAGCTCATGGTATGAGGTCATGGCATATTCCAAATCGGGTCTATAAATAAGCGATACTACATTAAGTTCTTCGTCTTCAATTTGGTGCCCAAAAAGATTTTTGGCCGCCTCGTTCATTTTAAGGACATTCCCTTTCAAATCCATCACCACATAGGCATCGATAATGTTTTCAAAAACACCTTCTAATTGAGAAATTTTCTCCTTAATTAGTTTTTCAAATTTGGTGTTAGACTGTTTTAATTGCTCTGTGAGGGAAAACAATTCAGCCGATTTTTCTTCGAGAATCTTCTCGGCTTGCTTTCGAGCAGCTCGCTCCCGAGTAATTGCTCTCTTTAGTATATCTGATTCGTCGCTACTCATTCTTTTTGATACTGAAACGTACTTCCGTTCCATCTTCCTTCAGTTTTTCCAAAACAATGGTCACAGTAGATCCAAAGTGTTCGAACGTTTTGTTCATTAACCCAAGACCAAAACTATACATGGCTCTACTCGATCTATAAATCATCACTAATTCGTTTTCCGTCTTTGACTCGGTTGTAAACGTTGGTAATTCTGCATCTGGATATATTTTTTGCACTTCTACATGCATATGGTTCTCTATAGATGAATCATCTCAATCGGGTCCTTATAAGTAGCTAAAAGGCCAGGATAACTCTCTTCGATCACGCCGAAAAAATGCTCTGCATACACATGGAGCAAATCATCGATTGAAATCTTAGTAAGCGCACTTAAATTGCTCAATAGAGAAAGCATTTCAGAAAAACTATAGCATCCAACTGAGGTATAAATTCCTTGAGACTCTAGCTCAGATTCATTAATATTTGGATTGACCATGGTCAATCCAAATTTATCTTCGACCAATTCTAAAAATTCAGTAAAACCAATTCCTTTCATACTTATTTGATTAATTCATTGATAGACCAATAAGCCAAGGCCTTTCCAATTTTATCAATGTATTCTTCATATTTTAAGGGTTTCAATATATAACCTGCCACTCCAATCCGGTAGCACTCCAAAACATCCTTTCGGTTATTCGAAGTTGTTAAAATAATAACGGGAAGATACCTAAAATCAGCATCATTCTTCAAGATTTTCAAAAATTCTATCCCATTGATTTTTGGCATATTTAAATCCAAAAGCAAGATGTCTGGATGGACTTCATCCCCTTTTAAAACCTCGAGCGCTTCTTCTCCGTTAATGGCTTCTATAATTTCATGATCTAAGGCAAGTTTGCTCATTGCCCTTTTTAATTTGATGACCTCAATTTGATCATCCTCGATTAATAGTACTTTCAATCTCTTCTTATTCACAGCTAGTTTTTAACTTATAAAGTTGCGCTATAAATTTGATTTCTACAGAAAAGTTCAGTTCAAAGTTAATTTAAGTGTCGACGAGTGACTCTTAAGTGTCGACCAGTGGTAAATTATTGTTTCAAATTAGGGTTTGAAATTATTCTCAAGTTATCCCTGTTCACTCTTATTTCTTTTTCTATTTTTATCTGAAAATTAGTTCCAAAATGATCTCGATTTCCGAAGCAGAAAAAATAGCTCTTGAACACTACGGAATTGCCGCCACCGTGATCAAAATGCCTGGTGATGAGGACGAAAACTTCAAGCTGCAAACAGCTGACAACTTAAGCTATATCTTAAAAATAGCGCAACCTGAGTTCTCCATCAATATTTTGATATTTCAGAACGAATTGCTGAAGCATTTAGCCAAAAAACAACTCGAAATAGAACTTCCCAAAATGATTCCAAATATGGAAGGTGCTATGATGAGTCAAATGGTATCAGAAGGTAAAACCAGAAGTATCCGCATGTTAAGTTGGGTAGATGGCAGATTGTGGGCGCAAATAAACCCCAAAACTACCGCCCTTCGGTTTCAGTTAGGTAAACAAGCAGGAAGTTTAGCCACGGCATTAAAAGATTTTGACTATCCTGACGCAGCACAAGAATTTGATTGGAATCTAGCCCACTCTCTTTGGACAAAAGACCATATTCATTTGTTTTCTTCGGAAGAAAAAGAAGTGATCGCACCCTTCCAAGAAGCCTTTCTTCAACTAAAAGAAGTCTATCACAAACTACCAAAGAGTATCATTCACAACGATATCAACGACTATAATATTTTGGTGTCCGAAGATTTGATCAACCCTAAAGTGGTGAGTTTTATCGACTATGGCGATGCGGTTCGAACACAAACCATTAACGATTTGGCCATCCTACTTGCCTACGCTATTATGGAAGTGCCAGACCCGCTCGATGCAGCGGTGGATGTACTTAAGGGATATCAAACGACATACGCCCTGTCCGAAGAGGAAATTCAATGTCTTTATACCCTCACGGGCATGCGATTGGTGACAACCGTAACCAAGGCGGCCATTCGTAAATCGGAAGACTCCAGCAACAACTACCATCTTATTAGTGAAAAACCCGCTTGGGATGCCTTGCGAAAATGGGCCCTCATTGCTCCGCGTTATGCCAATTACAGCTTCCGTGATGCCATTGGACTTGCTGCACATCCTGAAAAAGGTGCTTTTCATTCTTGGGCAGAAAAACAAGATGTTTCCCTATCGCAATTGTTTCCTAGCGCCCTTCCAGTTAAAAATGCGATTCAAAATGGAACCGATCTAGGCATTCATTTACTGGACATGAAGGTTTCCAGTACTTGGATTGGTAACGCACACGAATTTAATAACCTTTCGCTCTTTAGCTATAAAATCGGGGAAATTCAAAAGGAACACCCTAACAAAATAATTGCAAATGGATATTTAGAACCTCGACCCGTATATACTTCCACCGCCTATGACAAGGAAGGAAATAGTGGTCCCGAAAGTAGAACCGTTCATTTAGGAATTGATTTTTGGCTCCCGTCTGGAACTGCAGTTCACGCCCTTTTCGACGCTGAAATATATACCGCAGTAAACGATGTTGGTTATAAGGAATACGGAGGACTCATTATTTTAAAACACAAGGAGAACGGCATTACTTTTTACACCTTGCACGGACACCTAACGGCAGAGAGCCCCTTAAAATTCCAAGTGGGTGATGTGATGAAAAAAGGTGATTGTATTGGTCATTTAGGGCATAGTGGTGAAAATGGACACTGGTCACCGCACCTACATTTTCAGCTAATGTTGTCCATGCTCGACTATAAAATGGACTTTCCTGGTGTCTGCTATCCAAGGCAGCTTTCCCTATGGAAGGATTTGTGCCCAGATCCCAATATTTGGTTCAAAATCGACGCTCTAGAAACACAATATGACACCCCGAAACAAGATCTCTTAGAATTCAGAAAAGATCATTTAGGAAAAGGTTTAAGCACTTCCTATGAATCACCTTTGCACATCGTTAGAGGAGATGGAGTGTATTTGATGGATTCCTTCGGAAGAAAATACTTAGATACGGTCAACAATGTAGCACACGTTGGTCATGAACATCCACGTGTTGTTGAAGCTGGGCAAAAACAAATGGCGGTACTCAATACGAACACCCGCTACTTGAATGAAAAAATTAACTCCTATGCTCAAGAACTACTAAAAAAACTCCCGAAAGAACTAAGTGTATTACATTTCGTGAATTCAGGAAGTGAAGCCAATGAGCTTGCCATCCGAATGGCTAAAACGACCACAGGGCGAAAGGACATGCTGGCCATCGAAATTGGTTATCATGGAAATACCAACGCCGTGATCGCAGTAAGTAGTTATAAATTTGATGGCACTGGTGGGCAAGGAAAACCAAAGAACACACATATTTTGCCTATGCCCGACGCTTATCGCGGGATATTTCAAGGCGAAAATGCTGGAGAAAAATATGCTGAACATGCCGCCAAGTGTATCAATGATTTACCTTTACAGGGAAAAGAAATTGCCGCATTTATTGGAGAACCCATCATAAGCTGTGGCGGACAAATTGTACCTCCACCTAATTATTTCAAAGAGGTCTATCGAAAAGTAAGATCCGCTGGAGGTCTATGTATTGCCGATGAAGTACAAACGGGCTTTGGCCGAGTAGGAAGTGCTTTTTGGGCTTTTCAACTACATAACGTGGTTCCAGACATAGTAACCTTGGGCAAACCAGCCGGTAATGGACATCCACTTGCTGTCGTGGCCTGCACCAAAGAAGTGGCCGATACATTTGCCAACGGAATGGAGTTTTTCAACACCTTCGGAGGGAATCCAGTGAGCACTGTCATTGGAAGAACCGTCTTAGAGGTTATTGCTACTGAAAAACTACAACAAAACGCCTTGGAGGTTGGGAATTATTTAAAATCTGAATTAATCAATCTTCAATCGGATTTTCCAATTATTGGAGAAGTTCGGGGAGAAGGACTATTTTTAGGTTTCGAATTGGTCGATTCAGAAAAAAACCCACAGGAACAACATGCTAATTACCTAGCCAATCGAATGAAAGATTTCAGTATATTAATGAGCACAGATGGTCCAGACCAGAACGTACTTAAAATAAAACCGCCTTTAGTTTTTAGCAAGGATAATGCTGTACACTTGATCCAGTATCTAAGAAAAGTTTTGAAAGAAGATTTTATGAATCACTTTTTATGAATATTCGCTTTCTAGTTTTGGTATTGATTCTTTTTGCGAGTTGCAAAAAAGAATCGGCTATGGTAGTTATTCCTGAGCAAACGTTTCATTACAATCATGAAATATTTGAGGATAATAAGTTACCACCAAGGGCAACCTACTTTGGGTTTGAGAATGATTCTGTTTCTGAATTAGAACAATCAACACGTTTCTTAAGCTTGAACGGATTGTGGAATTTTAATTGGGTGAAAAAACCAAATGAAAGACCTACTACATTTCATAATGGAGCCTATGACGATTCAAAATGGACTACCATTCCGGTGCCTGCCAATTGGGAAGTTGAAGGGTTTGGACATCCCATTTATTTAGACGAACGTTATCCATTTACCACCAAATGGCCTGATGCCCCAACAGAATATAATCCGGTTGGAACCTACCGAAAAGAAGTAAACCTTTCTAAAGAATTCCTTTTCGAAGATGTTATTCTTCATTTTGCCGGCGCTAAGTCTGCCATGTATGTTTATGTAAATGGTGACTACGTTGGCTACTCACAAGGGAGCAAAACACCAGCAGAGTTTAATATCACTGAATTTCTTAAGCAAGGTAAAAACCTCATTGCGCTTCAGCAATTTCGTTGGAGCGATGCTAGCTATCTCGAAAGTCAGGATATGTTACGAATGAGCGGCATTGAACGCGATGTTTATTTGTATACCCAACCCAAGGTGTTCGTCTCAGATTATTATGCCGAAACCTCTCTTGATAGCACGTATACGGACGGATATTTTGACGGTATCATTTCAGTTAAGAATACTTCAGATAAAACGGCTTCACGTAAAATTTCTATAACTATTTCAGACGACGAAGGCATTTATTATCAAGTATTTGAAAAAGTAGAAATCTTGTCTAATTCTCAATTAAATTTCAACTATCGCGAGCAAATTAACACAATTCGAAGATGGTCAGCGGAAATCCCAAACCTGTATTCCTTACAAATTGCATTGGAGGACGAAACCCAATCCAAAAACAATCAATTCATAAACAGGACCCTCGGGTTTAAACAGGTAGAAATTAAAAACGGGCAATTGCTCATTAACGGGAAAGCAGTTTATTTTAAGGGTGTTGATAGGCATGAAACTGATCCTTATACAGGTCATGTGGTATCCAAAGAATCCATGGAAAAGGACATTCGATTAATGAAGCAAAACAACATCAATGCTGTCAGAAGTGCTCATTATCCAAACGACCCTTATTGGCTGGATTTATGCGATAAGTTTGGTCTCTATGTCATAGACGAAGCAAATATCGAAAGTCATCCATTGGCCATCGATGAAAGCACGCAAATTGGTAATGAAATGTCTTGGCTGCCTGCTCATATGATGCGCACCCAACGGATGTACTATAGAGATAGAAACCATCCCTCTATTTATTCCTGGTCCCTAGGAAATGAGGCTGGAGAAGGCGAAATTTTTCGGGAAACCTATCAATGGCTTAAAGAAAAAGATAAAACGCGCATTGTCCAGTATGAACCAGCGGGAAAAGAGGATTACACGGATTTATATTGCCCTATGTATCCAAAATCGGAATACTTGATTGACCATGCCCAGTCCAATTCAGAAAAACCTTCCATCATGATTGAATATTGCCATGCTATGGGGAATTCGGTTGGAAATTTGCAAGACTATTGGGACATTATTGAAAAATTTCCAAACCTGCAAGGTGGCTATATCTGGGATTGGGTAGACCAAAGTTTGGAGTATAAAGATGCAAACGGGAAACCCTATTTGGCATATGGTCATGACTATCATCCAGATTTACCAACGGATGGCAATTTCTTGAACAATGGCTTAGTGGATCCCTACCGAAACCCACATCCCCATCTTTCCGAAGTTAAAAAAGTATACGAACCTGTTCAATTTCGATATTTAGGTGATGGCATTATCGAGCTGGATAATAAGAACTTCTTTGCGGATTTTTCAGATAAAGCAATCCGCTGGAAAGTGTTGAAGGATGGGGAGGGATTTGCTCTAGATTTGGATATTGAAATTGACCTCTTACCTCAGGAAACCAAAAAAATTCGCCTAAAAAACTTTCCAAAAAACTTTTCCTCCAATGGTGAATATATTTTGGAAGTTGGTCTAGTTCAAAAAAGCCTCACCTCTTTGTTACCTCAAGGACATGAAGTAGCTTGGGATCAATTCTTTCTTCAGAATAGGAAAAAAGTGGAGGCTAATTCTGAAAAAAACAAATACTCCATAATTTCTACTGAAGAGAATATTCAAATTCGAAACAATCAAACCGAATTAAAGATTGATTCAAAATCTGGAGAAATTATTAGCTGGAATTACGTTGGAAATGAAATAACCAACCAACCCATTCGCCCCAACTTTTGGCGTCCTCCAACAGATAATGATCTTGGGAATGGAATGGATAAATGGGCCAAAATATGGCAAGACGCAAGCTATCAATATTCGGCCAAACTCATGGAACACCCTAAAAACATGGCGGATGGCGTTCAATATAAAGTCATCTACCATACTCCAAAAAAAGAAGCAACTGTTACTGTTTACTTTAAACTTGCACAAGAGGGTCAATTATCTATTGAATATTTCTTTAAACCAAATGAAGAAGACTTGCCAAATATTCCAAGGTTGGGCATGTACGTAACTCTTTCCAACAAATACAGCGACGTTTCTTGGTACGGAAAGGGCCCACAGGAAAGTTATTGGGATCGCAAAACAGGAATGAAAACAGGCATTTATAAAGGAAAAATATTAGATCAATTCCATACCTATTCACGTCCGCAAGAAACTGGAAATAAAACCGATATTCGATGGATGGAGGTGAGTTCAAAAAACAGTAGACTAAGAGTCCAAAGTACTAAGGGGCTATTAAACTCAAGTGTATGGCCCTTTGACATGCGTGAATTAGATTATAGCAGCGAAGACGGAACCGTTTCCGCCTCTGGTTTGGTTCCAGTTACAAAAAAGCATGGAGCAGATATAGAAATTGGAACAACTGTTCAATGGAACATAGATTATTTGCAAATGGGTGTTGGTGGAGATACCTCATGGGGCCGTTTGGTGCACGATGCCTATACAATTCCACCAAAAGATTATCGTTATTCATTTACTATTCAACCGTCAAAATAATTACATCATGAAAAAATTACTCCTTTTATGCTTTACCTTCGCAATGCTTAGTTGTGTTGCTCAGACTACCGAAACTCAAAACAAGGAAGCGATTATTGCCGTTATGAAAACTCAAGAAAAAGCTTGGTCTAATAACGATTTAGAAGGTTTTATGCAGGGCTATTGGAAAAATGATTCTTTAAAGTTCTACGGAAGTGGTGGACTCACCAAGGGGTGGCAGCAAACGCTAGATAACTATAAAACAGGATACCCTACCAAGGAAGATAGTGGCACACTCACTTTTACGATCGATGACATGACCAAAATTGACGAGGGCAGTTATTGGGTGATGGGACAATATTACTTGAAACGTTCCGTGGGAGATGCCAACGGAGTATTCTTCATTATTTTCAAAAAAATAAATGGCGAATGGAAAATTGTCGCCGATATGAGTTGCTAAATTAGTTTTAATTCGATTTAAATGAAACCGACCATTCGAAAAGCAACATTAGAAGATCTGCCTATCCTCCTGAATTTTGAACAAGGTTTGATTGAGGCAGAGCGGCCTATGGACCCTTCTATTAAAGATGGAGAAATCAGTTACTATTCTATTTCCGATTTTATCGAGGGAGGTCATTCAGAAGTATACGTCGCAGAAATTAATGGTGAAATTGTCGCCTCAGGTTATGCGTTAATTATGGACGACCGACCGTATCTTAAACATTCAAAAATAGGCTACCTCGGTTTTATGTTTGTCCCAGAAGAACACCGAGGAAATGGTTACAATCAGTTGGTATTGAATGCCCTTTTGGACTGGTGCAAAGAAAGAAAGGTTCTTGAAATTAGATTGGATGTCTACGATGTAAACACAGCAGCGTTAAGAGCCTACGAAAAGGCTGGTTTTAAAAAACACCTCATCAATATGAGTCTTTCCTTGGAAGACTAAAACTTCCGATCTGGATGAAAGACATCTAATGGAATTGACGTTTTCTTTTCTGAAATAATTTCGTTCACCAATTGCCCAGTGGCTGGCCCTAAACTCCATCCCATCATGGCATGACCTGTTGCAATGGTTAGATTTTTACATTTCGAAGATTTTCCGATATAAGGCCTACCATCCGGAGAAACGGGTCGTAGTCCGCAAGCCGCCATTGTTTTCTCATCTTCAGAAATCTTAATCCCCGAATAATAGTTCTCAGCAGCAAGAGCAATGGCATTTACACGTAATGGATTCATCTTGTGATTGACCCCAGAAAATTCCATGGTTCCCGCAAAACGGGTAAATCCGCTCATCGGGGTAACTGCAATCTTCGCCTCTGCCAAAACCGCAGGAATGGTAATCCCAGTGTTTTGATCAACGTTTATACGATACCCCTTTCCAGCTTCCAACGGAATGCGAATACCCAATTTCTTACTCAAAATATGGCTCCAGGAACCAGCAGCCAATACAAACTCATCGGCCGTAAAGGTTCTGTTTTGGGTTATAATGCTCTTTATTTCACCTTGCACCGTTTGAAGATCTTCTACGCGTTCGTTCTTATAAAAAGTGACTCCATTAGCAAGTAGCCAATCTTGCATTTCTTTCATAAATTCATGTGGGGTTGTATGCCAATCGCAGCGATAGTGAATGGCGCCTATAGCATCAATATTAGCTTGAGGATCCATGGCCTTTATTTCGGAGGGAGATAATGAATTAACTTCCAATCCTTCATCCCGAGCTATTTTCGCCAAATGCAATTCTTCCTCCAGCATTTTTTCGGTCTTGCAAAGCATGAGCAGACCTTTATTCTCTAATTGAAAGCTAAAACCTTCCGTCGTTTTTATTTCTGAAAACAATTGAGCACTCCACAAATTGAAATCCTTAATAACCTTAATGGATTGAGAGACATTTTGTTCGGTGCAGGATTTATTAAAAGCCCATGCCCAAGACAAAAAAGATCTATTAAATCTAGGCTTGATATACAAGGGACTGGCAGAATTAAACATCCACTTTAGTCCTTGTTTCATAACACCCGGAGCAGCAAGCGGCATAAAATGACTGGGGGTTAAGTAGCCCGCATTCACATAGGAAGCTCCATGATTCATGGAGGATTGATCCACGATTACCACTTCATGACCTTCCTGAACAAGATAATAGGCTGAACATAACCCAATGACTCCTCCTCCTATGATTACGACCTTTTTCAATGACTCTATTAGTTGATTTGTTCAATTAAATTACTTGAAATCCGAAAGCATAAGGGTCATCATTCGGATCAACGGTGATGGTATTATGACCATAAATTTTTGCCCAACCCTGTATGCTGGGAATAATCGCCTTTTTACCAGCGAGTGTGGTTTCTTCTTCCACACAACCCACAAAGGTGGATCCAATATAGCTTTCGTGAATAAATTTTTCTCCTTTTTTTAATTTGCCCTTGGCGTAAAGTTGTGCCATTCGTGCGGACGTTCCCGTACCACAAGGGGACCTATCGATCGCCTTATCACCATAAAACACAGCATTCCGACCAGAAGATTTTGCATCCAAAGGTGTGCCAGTCCATTCTATATGACTCACGTCTCGGATCGTATTATCCTCTGGGTGTATGAAAGCATCTGGGTATTTTTCATTAATGCGGTCTCGTAACACCTGTGAATATTGAATCAATTTTCCCGCGGTAAAATCTTGAACACCACTAAAATTTTGCTGTGGGTCAATAATGGCATAATAGTTCCCACCATAAGCCACATCGAAGATGATTTCACCCAAATCTGGACAAGATATCGTGAGCCCTTCTGCTGCCAAATAAGAAACTACATTTCTCAATTGCACCCAATCAACTTTCTCGTTCGTTTGTTGGTAATCGATCAAAACGAGACCAGCTGGGGTCTCCATTCTAATCTTCCCAGGCACTTTTGGATGCACAAGCCCTTCCTCAATGGCAATGGTAATCGCGCCAATGGTACCATGACCGCACATCGGCAAACATCCAGACGTTTCAATAAACAAAATACCAAAATCATTTTCTGGGTCTTGAGGTTCAAAGAAGAAGCTTCCGCTCATCATGTCATGCCCTCTTGGTTCAAACATGAGTCCTCTCCGAATCCAATCATATTCTTTTAAAAAATGCTGCCGTTTTTCGCTCATAGAATCACCTTTCAATGGTGGACGCCCCGTCGTGACAACACGAACCGGGTTCCCACAGGTATGAGCGTCAATGCATTTGTAGGTGGTCTTCAGCATAATGAAATCTATTTGTTATGCAGCATGCTAGGTAATAATTCACTAGGAAAATCCTGAAAACTAAACGGTCGCACCCATCTTTTAATGGCGTGACTTCCTACTGCCGTATACCTGCTATCTGTACTCGCTGGGTAAGGTCCTCCGTGCGTCATGGCACTTGACACTTCAACTCCAGTAGGAACGCCATTGAAAACAATACGGCCTACCCTACTTTGTAATGTCTGAACCAATGGAGCCATTGAACTATAATCTGCTTCTTCAGCGATGATGGTTCCGGTCAATTGCCCTTCAAAATTTGCAATTACCGCTAGCATTTGATCTTGGTTTGCACATTGTACTAACATAGAAAACGGACCAAACACTTCCTGTTGTAAGTTCGAATTGTTCAAAAATGCTTCCCCAGAGACGGTAACCACTTTGGCTTGGGCATAATTGATGGGTAATTCACCATCATACTGGGCTACCAGTGTCGTTTCGTTCTCATTAATGATTGCTGCACCGTTTCGATCATATGCAGCGACAATGTTTGGGTGCAACATGGGCTGTGGAGCTATGGCAGCAGTTTTATTTCCCAAATCTTTGGAAAAGTTGGTGAGTTCTTCACTCTCAATAGCTACTAATAAGCCCGGATTCGTACAAAACTGTCCAGTTCCTAAGGTAATGGATTGGGCATAAGTACTTGCAATTTCCTCTGCTCTATTTTCCAAGGCTCTTTGGGTGATAATCACTGGGTTTATGCTCCCCATTTCAGCAAAAACAGGAATAGGTTCCTTACGTTTTCCAGCAATATCGAAGAGGGCTCGACCTCCACGGATACTTCCTGTGAATCCGACTGCCTTTACTTTCGAGTGGGCGACCAATTGTTGCCCTACCTCAATACCTGCACTATTCAAATTTGAAAAAACACCTTCTGGCATCCCTGTATCCTTTGCGGCCTTAACAATCGCCGAGGCAACCAATTCACCGGTACCTGCATGCATGGGATGCGATTTCACTACGACAGGACAGCCTGCTGCTAATGCACTCGCCGTATCTCCTCCTGCTGTGGCATAAGCTAACGGGAAATTACTTGCTCCAAAAACAACGACGGGTCCTAATGGGATTAACATTTGACGTAGATCGGGTTTTGGCAAAGGTGCTCTATCTGGGGCGGCCAAATCAACAACTGGCTCACGCCAATCATCATTTTCAATAAGATTGGCAAACATTCTCATTTGCCCAACCGTGCGCCCTCGTTCACCCTTAGCCCTACCTTCGGGTAGGCCAGTCTCACTCATATAAGTTTCAATAAGAAGATCATCCAAAGCCAAAATTTCATCGGCTATCGCATTTAGAAATTGAGCTCTTCGCTTACCGGGCATATCCCGATAAGAGATAAACGCTTTTGAAGCCAAGTCCATCGCTGTTTCTAGTTCTTCTGAAGTAGCTTCATAATACGTAGGTGAATTTTCAACATTCAATTTTGGATTGATCGTCTTATAGGTTTTACCTCCTTTTTCACTCAACATATATCCTATGTAATTTTTTCCTGTAATCATGTATTCTGAATTCGTTTTAAATGAGCCTCTACATCGACAGGCTTATGTATTATTTTTTCTGAAACGGGGTATTTCTCAAACAAGCGTTCCGGCCGAATGGGACGCGGTGTAAAATTGCCACCACAATTGGGGCATACCTCTTTCAATATACTAGTCACGCATTCCTCACAAAAGGTACATTCGAAGGTGCAAATCATGGCATCCTTCGCATCAAAAGCCAAGGCCTTGTTGCAATGCTCACATGTGGGTCTAATTTCTAACATTACAAGTTTTTATAATCCGGTAATTGCGGTCTGGATTTGAGTCCTTCCTCAATAATATTTAAAACATGGGTTCGTTCGTCTCCAAAGAGCGGTAACCTAGGCGCTCGAACAGTTTCTGTGCCTAATCCTGTCGCTACCTCAGCCAGTTTAATGTTTTGCACTAATTTAGGGTTTATATCCAACTCTAACAAGGGTAAAAACCAGCGATAAATATCGATAGCCTCTTGAATTCTTCCCGCCTTTTGAAGTTCATATATCGCAACCGTTTCAGCTGGAAAGGCACAAACCAGTCCTGCAACCCACCCATTGGCACCCATCAACAAACTTTCGAGAGCCAAAGTATCTACGCCTGTCATTATTTTGAGTCGATCTCCAAAATTATTTTTAATTCGGGTGACATTTGAAATATCCCGAGTCGATTCCTTTACCGCCTGAATGGTGTCACAAGACAATAGCTCTTCGAACATTGCCAAAGTCACTTCAATTTTATAATCTACTGGATTGTTATACACCATGATCGGAAGTGAAGAATTTTGGGCCACACTCTTAAAATACATCACGGTTTCATGATCGCCTGCCTTGTAACGCATGGGAGGTAACATCATTAAACCCGAAGCGCCATCTTCCTCTGCCCGATTTGCAGCGGCAATGGCTCCTTTAGTGGATTGCTCGGCTATGTTCATCAACACAGGAACTTTGCCATCGACTATTTTTACGGCTGCTTGGGTCAAAGCTCTTTTCTCAAAATCCTCTAGGGTACTCGCTTCTCCTAAGGTTCCTCCCAGAACAATACCGTGCACCCCTGCTTCCAGTTGCGCTTCAATATTATGTTCGAACATATGAAGATCCAGCGTGTCTTGCTCGGTAAACTTCGTTGTAACTGCAGGCATCACACCTTTCCAATCAAATTTCATAGGTTTAAATTTTGAATCAAAAGTATAGGATTTGGGCCATTTGAAATAATACCGTATTATTCAATAACAATACTATTTTACTCCAATTGTTCTATTTAACCCATTTTTTGATTAGTATTGTAATAATTATGAAAGTTTTACCCTTTACCATTCCAAAACCAAAACGCGATGCACTGATCATTCAAGAGGATCATCAAATGGGGTTTTACGGTTTTTTACATCGGCATGATGAACTCCAGATAAGCTACATCGCCCAAGGAGAAGGTGTTCTGATCGTTGGGGATACTATTGGCTCTTATACAACTGGTGATGTGATCATCTTGGGAAGTAATGTGCCTCATGTATTTAAAAGTTCTGAGAAGTTAAAACAACCATCCCGCATGATCTCCATCTTCTTCACACAAGCATCATTTGGCGCTAATTTTTTTCAGACTGAAGAATTGAAATCGCTTCAAACGTTTTTTAAAAAGTCTGAAAACGGTTTCAAACTAAAGAGTCCTTCAGAAAAGATAACGAGCTTGTTTCATGATATTCAAAAATCGACCAAACTGGAACGTTTTATTCTCTTTTTCCAATTGCTGAAACAACTTAACACTGCCAAATACTTTGCGCTTTCCTCCTTCCATTCAGAAAAAAAATACAAAGACATAGAAGGACAGCGTATGGGAGCGGTCTTTCAATATACTATGGATCACTTTCGAGAGAAAATCACCCTACAGGCAGTTGCTAAAGAAGCAGCAATGACGCCGAATGCTTTTTGCAACTACTTTAAAAAACGGACGCGAAAAACCTATATCACTTTCCTAAATGAAATTCGGATAGAGGAAGCTTGTAAACTTTTAAGAGAAGAGAAAGACCTACCCATTGCCGAAATTGCCGAGCAAAGTGGGTTTCAAAATATTTCCAATTTCAATCGAAAATTCAAAGAGATAAAAGAAGTAAAACCCATGGCGTTTAGAAAGCGAGTGCTACTATAAGTCTGCGAGTTCCGCCTTTAGTTTTTTGGTGAGCTTTTCTACGACCAAATCGTAAGAATGATCAATCAGTTCTATGACCAAAGACGGAGGTACTCGATCTTCTATCACCACCGTATTCCATAGTAACTTATTCATATGATACCCTCCGAAAATGAGTCCATCGTATTCCTCACGAAGCTCTACAGAGCGTTCTGGATTACACTTTAAGTTCACTTGAGTTGGTTTACGTTCGAGTCCGCAGAGTGCGAACATCTTACCCATCACTTTAAAAACAAGGGTCTGCTCGTCAAAGGGGAAAGACTCCGTAACTCCTTTTTTCGATAGGCAATAATCTCTAAATGCTTCTATATGCACCCTACTTAATTTTATAACCCAAGGCGGGTTTGTTGTCAAAATAAATTAGTAAATTTTCTTGTCCTAGTTCGATAGGAATCACAAAGCTGATTGACTCTTCGTCTTTCGAAAATTCCAAGGTTTTCCTATCGGCACCATAAGAGTATTCTACCTTAGATGGCTTCACATTTCTCACGCTAAAGTTCACGTACCCATTGCCATCACGTGATGATATCAACCCTCCTTTAGGACTCTCAATATCATTCAAGGTCAATTGCTCTTGAATAACTAAGGGCATCGCTGCAAAATCTTCCCGGCTAAAGTTCTCGGTTAAAAAAGCATCCTCCGGCATTTGCGGACAATGCGTTTTGGCGAACAGACTAGGCGGAGTTCTGTAGTAAAAATAGCTTGGCTCCTTAATAAATTTACCGTGATATTTTCCGGCGCCCCAAGTGGGGTCATATAAATAGGATGTTCCTTCAATGATGACCACATTCCACATATGTGTATTCTTAAATGGACGGCCAATATCATTGAAATTGGTTTTAATATCGCCTCGCACCAAATAGCTAGTAATTCCTTGTAGCTCGCACAGGCGTTCAAACAGCATGGCATAACCTTCACACACCGCAATTCCTTTTTCCAAGGTTCGCTTTATAATTTTTTCTCGTGTTTTTTCCTCCTTTAGATTTCGTTCTCGGTAGCTTTTAAAATTATAGTTGAACTGTTTATACTCATCCGGCTCATAAGCAACGTTCATGATAATCCATGTATAAATGGCTCTTACTTTTTCTTCTTCGGAAATAAAATCGCGCGTAATAAAGGTAGACAGTTCTTCTGCTGCATTAAAGCTCGTTGGATACAATTGAATAGTGGCATCGACACGTTCGTAATCTTGAGCAGTCATAAGAAAACTCATTAAAAACGTAAACAAAGTGATATATAACTGCTTTCTATTCATCATAAAATAGGCATCTGATTTTCAGTTTTAATCTCGGTCGACATCGTAAATTGTTCCATCTTCGTAGTACAGCAAAATCTCTTCTTTTGTAAAGCTATCTCCCTTTTCAGTATAGTTCTTAGCCTTATCTATCCCCGAAACTCCGGATCTTGAATCAATTTCAAAGTCGTTATATATTGTAAAAACACTGTCACTAGTTACTTTTACCACCTTCATTGTTGAAAAATAGCCGCTATTATCCATTTTGAGCGAATATACATCTCCCTCAAGTGGCGTCGTGACATATTCAGAATCTTGAACATCGTCCTGAGCAGAAGAGTAGGCAATTAATCCAATGATACAAACAATTATAATAGCACCCGAAAAATACCATATCGGGGTTCCTGCACCCTGCTTTTCAAATTCAAATTTAGTTTTTATCGCTGTGGGAAGACCCTCAAGGTTATAAGTTCTTTTACAGTTGTTACATTCAATTATATTTTCCTTCCCAATGGGAAAGGTTGGAATCCAATAAAGATGGGCGTATTTGCCATAAATACCATAACTCATCGACGTCTGAGTATCACAATTAGGGCAAATTACATTATTGATTTGTCCCGTCTTTATTTTAGTCGCCTTCGTTCCGTAAAAAATCATAAGATGGTTTTGTTAGTGTTTCAAATATATATATTAAAAAACACTTTGTGTTAAACTACCAAAAGTTGGGGGAATTTTATTGAATTGGCTTGTTAGGGTAACAACTTATATAAAATAGGTTTACTTGGTGTCGCATCGTTTTCGAAGGGCGCTATTTGAAGGTTGAGCACAAAGGCGCCGTCCTTAATAGTATTGGAGACATAGATAAATTCAGTAATCGTGGCTTCCGTTCGGGTGTTTTCAGGATAATTCCAAAAGGCACGATGCGCCAATAGTTTTCCTTCGTCCTTCTCTTGGTCCACCGATGGCAAATCAATTAGCAAGTGTTCCACACCCAATTCTCGAATATATTGCGCCGCTGCTTCCTCCAAATAAGGCCAATTTGTATGAGAGTATTTCTTGGTCTTCTTACCCGCTGTATTGGGAAGTGTACGAATGACAAGCGCTTCTGGCTGCTTTCCTTTCAGTAATTTTTTAACTTCTGAAGCTGAAATATAAGTGTCCTTCCCTTTCTTTTTTGGCGTGACCGAAATCACTTCAGCAACAAAGAAAAAACGCTTTAAAGTTTTATTGATTGAATAGAATTCTTTGGAGATATGACCTACACATTCCGTATGTGTACCGTGGGCGTGTGGATTGAACCAAATACTATTAAAATTAACTGAAGCTCCTTTAGCCACACTCCCTATCCAACCTTCAGCTTCTACGGGTTTAATTGTGGGTTGCTCCAAATACCAGGCTTCTGGGTTCTTGGATGTTCCCTGTAACGGAATGGAAATATCCAATGGTTTGGACAAATCAATGTGATAGCTTTTGTTTTTTAATTGTAGGGTTGATTTCACAATTGCAATATACATTAATGCTTTTTACTTGTTACATTACGTTGGTTAGTCTTCACCAATTTGAAATAAATCGCTCGCAATTCCGTCACTCAAAAATTTCCCTTTTTTAGTAACCGTTATAAAACCTTCACCAAAAAAAAGCAGTTCGTTTGCAATATGGGGTTCGGCTTGTTTTAACAGCTGTTCATAATATTCAGACCCGAATGATTGTTGCACCTCGTTTAAGGAAATACCCCACATAGTTCGTAGTCGGGTCATTACGTATTCGTTGTATTTGTCAGTAATTGAAAGCATTTCACGCTCTAAGGGTAAGGAGTCTTCTTCAATGGCCTTCATATATTTGGTGTTGTTTGCCACATTCCAACTCCGGCTCTCACCATTGTAACTATGAGCAGACGGACCGATTCCTATATAGGATTCGCCATGCCAATACCCCATATTATTCTCGGAATAGAAACCTGGCTTTCCAAAGTTGGAAAACTCGTAATTATCGAGGCCTGCTTTCTCAGTTTCGGCAACCAATACATCATGATGTTTTTGGGCCATTTCGTCATTCACAGGAGCGACGATCCCTTTTTTAATAAACTTTTCCAAGACGGTTTTCGGCTCAACCGTTAAGGCGTAACAGGAAATGTGAGGAACATTGTATGCCAGCGCCTTTTGAAGATTTTTCAGCCAACGCTCTTCCGTCATCCCAGGAATTCCATAAATAAGGTCAATGCTATAATTTTCAAATTGTGCTTTGGCCAATTCAATACAATGCAGGGCTTCTCCAGCATTGTGGGCGCGATTCATAAGCAGCAGGTCTTCTTCAAAAAAGGACTGCACACCAATGCTTAATCTATTTACTGAGCTTTCGGCCAATTCGTTAATAATCGTTTCTGACAAATCGTCTGGATTGGCTTCCAGAGTGATTTCTGGATATTGGGAAACTTCATAGTGATCTCTTACGGTGTCTATAATATGTTCCATTTGTTCCGAAGTAAGAAGGCTAGGGGTACCTCCTCCAAAATAAATGGTTTGTATTTCGTCGTCGATCTCCTCCTTCCGAAGTTCTATTTCTTTACACAACGCATCCACCATCCGAGTTTTATGTTTGATTGAAGTAGAAAAATGGAAATCACAATAGTGACAGGCCTGTTTGCAGAAAGGGATATGAATATAAATTCCAGACATTAAATTACTTTGAAAAATACGATGAGAAAACTAAGACCAAAACCGAAAAGAAAATACAACAGGAAAGCTACAAAATAGGCAAAAACTGCCTTAAATGCTACAAATCCCTTTTTCTTCTGAAAAAAAGAAGTTGCCATGAGTATAAAATAAATGCCCATTAAAAGCAGACCTGCAAATTGTATTTCAGCATTGATGAATTTCATGAAAAACAAATTCAAGGTTGTGAAAACGGCATAGGCCCCAATGAGATAAAAGGAAACCGCTACATACTCTGCCAAGCTATATTTTTTAGAAAAGAAGATTTTAAGGCTGATCCCCATGGAAAAAACAAAAAGGAATAATACGTTGTTGATGTTTTTTATCATGAATCGTCCAGATTCGACAAAAATTGTCGTGTCCAAATTACCGTTTTGATAGCTAGTTACCTTGGCCAATGGATCAAAATCCAACAACGAACGTATCAAGACATGAGCAAGTGTCATGAGTATAAAAAACGCGACAGGTTTGTAATAGGTCTTACGCTGTCCACCTAAATAAGCTCTAAAAAGCTTACCGGGATTACTAAAAAGTAACTTGAGCGTCTTTACAAAAGGAGCATCTACCGAAAAGACTGTGGCAAAAAAATCTTGGAAAGTTTCTTTAAAAGTGACCTTCCCAACAGTGGATCGTTGACCACAATTTTGGCAATACGTATCCGTGAGTTCAGATTCACAATTTTTACAATATGTATTATTTTCTATCAAGATGCATTGCAAATTTAGGCGCAAATTTTCGGCTACTTTTTTACCCGACCTTCATTTTGCTTAACGAAAGCGGCCCACCCGCTATAACTTTTCCCCGTATCCAGTTTGTTGCTATTGTAAAAATGGCATACAGCAGCGGCTAAGCCATCTGTACTATCCAAGTTTTTCGGCAATTCCTTTAAGCCAAGGGTGCTCTGAAGCATTTTGGCCACCTGTTCTTTACTCGCATTTCCGTTTCCCGTAATGGCCATTTTAATTTTTTTCGGGGAATACTCAGTTATTGGAACTTCACGCGATAGACCCGCCGCCATGGCGACCCCTTGCGCCCTGCCTAGTTTTAACATGGACTGCACATTTTTCCCAAAGAAAGGTGCTTCAATAGCGATTTCATCGGGATGAAAGGTCTCAATTAGTTCAATGGTGCGCTCGAAAATGTGTTTTAAGCGTACGTAGTGATCATCATATTTAGAGAGTTTTAGCTCATTCAGTTGTAGAAATTGCATTTGCTTACCCACTACTTTAATAATCCCGAAACCCATTATGGTTGTTCCCGGATCAATGCCTAATATGATTCTTTCTGTTTTCATATTTCCGTCTGGACTTTCATGGAAATGTTTAATTTAGCCACTCATGATAACCCTTTCCCACAAATCTAAGCAATATGGGTTGATTGCCCTAAAAGTTTTAATACTTAGCTTGACTTTTGGGTATATCTACCAAAAATTAAATTCGGATACGAGTCTGAATTTTGGTGAATTCATGAACACGATTCAGGTTCAGAACAGTCATCTATGGGTCTATTGGAGTCTTTTTTTGAGCCTAGCCGCAGCTAACTGGATTTTTGAAATTGTTAAATGGAAAACGGTAATTTCAGGGATTCAAAAATTAAGCTTTCGCCTAGCGGCAAGACAAAGCCTCGCAGCCTTAACGGTTTCTTTAGCTACTCCCAATCGTATTGGAGATTATGGAGCGAAGGCATTATTCTATCCTAAAGAAAAACAGAAACAAGTCCTGCTACTTAACTTTCTTTCAAATTTTGTCCAAATGGGAGGGACCCTCTTTTTCGGAATGATTGGGTTGATCATGGCTTCACAAAAAATTGAGCTACCATTGGCTTTCTCAAAGGTTATCTCCTTGGTGGTTATTATTATGGTTTTGATGGTTATGGGTTATCTCTTCAAGGAGAAAGAACTTTTGGTTAAAGGGCTTTCTCTAAGCAAAATAGTTAACTACATGAAGGCTTTGCCGAAAGTCATCATTTCCAAAACCATACTCTATTCATTGGTGCGGTATGTTATTTTTAGTACGTTGTTTTTTGTACTTCTGAATTATTTCGGCGCCCAGATGACGGCGACCGAGGCGTTTCCTTTAATCTTTGTGATGTATCTTTTCGTTTCTGTAATCCCAACACTTTTTGTATTGGACGTGGTCGTTCGAGGAGGAGTATCGCTCTGGCTTTTCTCGCAAGTAGGAGTTTCCGAATTAACCATTCTAAGTACCGTTCTTGCCATGTGGCTGCTCAATTTTGTGATTCCCGCTATTTGGGGAAGTTTTTATGTAATTACATTTAAGCGCTCATGACGGTTCTCCTACTAATTATTGCTCTTATATATGTTCCAGCTATCGGTTGGCTCGTTATAGGTGCCCTTCGTTTACCCCGATTTAAAATTTTCAATACCCAACCCATCACTAAATTCACCATCATTATTCCTTTCCGAAATGAAGAAAAGAATTTGCCTGCACTCTTAGAATCCATAGATCATTTAGATTATCCAGTTGAGTTTTTCGAAATTATTTTAGTGAATGATGCTTCAGATGATAATGGTGAACACATTTTACAAAAGCTTGCGCAAGAATCGAAACTCCAACTTCGCATTCTTCAGAATAAAAGAATATCAGCTTCCCCGAAGAAAGATGCCATTCGAACCGCATTGGAACAGGCCAAACACGAGTGGATCATTACTACCGACGCCGATTGTGAATTACCTAAAAATTGGCTGCGCTGTTATGATCAGCTAATTCGTAACCAAGTCCCAAATATGGTTTGCGGACCGGTCGTTTATAAACGGAATAAAAGTCTTCTTGGACACTTTCAATTTTTGGATGGATTGAGTTTGCAGGGAGTTGCTATGGGCAGTTTTGGTTGGAGCCAACCTATGTTGTGTAACGGGGCCAATTTGGCGTATAAAAAATCGGTTTTTGAAGCCGTCGAAGGATACAAATACAACGATCATATTGCCAGTGGAGACGATATTTTCTTATTGGAAAAAATTCATAGCTACTACCCGAATACTGTTTATTATTTAAATAGCAAAGAAGCTGTTGTGCTCACAAAACCAGAAAGTAATTGGTCGCAGGCTATTCAGCAGCGTATCCGTTGGGCAAGTAAAACGGCTAAACAAAAAAACACCCAATCTAAAGTATTAGGAATCATAGTTTTCCTCGGAAATCTTGCATTTATAGCTAGTCTTTTTCTGTTTACTTGGGATTCAAGCCCTGTTTATCTTTTAATGATAATCCTTGGTATTAAGTTAGCAGTGGACTTGACCTTATTGAGAGTGGCAGGTCAATTATTGGGCAAGCCTATTTCGTTCCTAAACTTTCTTGTGAATACCATCATTTATCCACCACTCACCCTTTGGGTTGTCGTGAATAGTATTAGTGGGAATTATCAATGGAAAGGGCGAAATTTCAAAAAATAGGGCGTGTCCAAAAATTTTTTACCTTTAACTGTACCAAATTAGTCTATTATGAAGCGCCTAATCCTACTCTTGGCTTTTACATGTTCTCTAAGCCTATTCGCACAAACCAGCCATACTATTGATGGAAAAACCTATTCCTTAGCAACTGAAATCGATGGAACGCTTACCTTACTTTGGACCACCATTGATGGAGAATATCGCTATTTTTCCAAAAAAGAAGCCGAAATTATTGAGTTGACAAACACTAAAAGTTTGGGCAACTACGAACAAGAATATAAACTGACTTTACAGCAACAAACAGCAGATCAGTCGTTGAGTTTGGAGCGAATCAAATTTACCTTACCCAGCCTAAAAATGTTCTTCGATGCATATAACCAACTGGTGGATCCAAATTATATAGCAGTACCACCAATCGCAAAACTTAAAGTGCGGCTGGGCTTCATGGGAGGGATGACTAATTATCCGTTTTTTACCAATCCAGACAATACTTTGCTCCCACAAATAGGTGCTGAAGTTGAAATTGTTGACGATCTCAAATTATTACGACACAGCTTGGTGTTACAATTTAGACAGTTATTCGCAACGAGTGATTACGATCTTTCCTCTTCGCAATTATCGCTGAACTATCGATTCAAATTTGTCAAATCGGACGTGGTTGATATTTATGTGAATACCAAAATAGCAGATTTCGTCTATTTGTCTCAAAATATCGATGACCCTAATGGTGATGGAGACACTAAAGATGCCATCTCGGGTTCTGGGAGTGAATTTAGAGCACCGTTTGCTCTTGGTTTGGGTGCTGACATTCCTATTGGCAAAGGTTTTATAACCGTAGCCTATTACGATATCTATGCGTTAAACTTAGAAAACAACGGCAATTTTACCATTGATTTTGCGCTAGGGTATAAATTTAATATGTAGTTTTTTCCGCCTGAATAAGTACTGGTAGTGTGAACTTAGTTTCCACAGGGACTCCTTCTTTTGAAGCGGGTTCCAATGTAGGTAACGAATCAATGCTTTCCGTTAACCAATCCTCCAATAATGGGAATTTTTGCCGTAGCAAACTATCTATTACAATATCCAGACTCGCAATTTCCCCAGTGTTGGAAATGGTGAAATTTAATTGAACTGTGCTATTTATATCGCTATGACTTATCAAATTTTTACTTTCAATAAATTCGTAGATGTGGCGACTAAGTGTCGTTTCAAAACATTGTTTTTGCTCCTTCTTTTCGGTAAACTGCTCACAATTTGAAAAGGCTGGATATCCATCTACTTGCTCCCAATTAATCGTCTTAATTTTTTCTTCGTAAAAAGTGTCTGAAGAAATTTTTTCCGTATTAAAATACTGGCAAGAGGAGGCCAACAAGAGAATTAATAAAAATTTTAGCTGTTTCATTTTCAGTGAAAGTTCCATTCGAAAATACAAATTTTACAGTGAACAACGCCCTACAGAAAATGGTTTTCGTCTCCCCGTGTTTTTTTATCGCCTTTGTTACGACCAAATCAATAAAATATTGAAAAACAAGGCACTTATATTCTTCATTATTTTGATTTCAATGTCCTTTGCATCGCAAGGCCAAGACATCCTGCGCAAAGACCATAGCTATTTTCTAGACTTATTTCATTCTACCTCCGTAAACGTAAAAAAAGAGTCGCTTCAATTTATCGATGATCATTGGAAAGAATCCTTCGAAATCTATGCCATCGAGACTCTTTATTTCATGAAGGACTCCAAATCATTTGCCGATCTATTTTTACTGCTTCAAGAGAAAACGAATAAAAGCTACGGTTTCGATTTCAATGCTTGGTTCGAATATATTTGGAGCAAGGAACCTAATTATACGGACGATTATTTCAGTTTTAAGGCCGCCATTCATGCAGTCAAAGACCGTCGTTTTACCACCTACTTTCTAGATCGTGCGGAGCAAAGTGACATTCGTTTGGACGAAGTTCGCTGGGGAGGTGTCGTTCAGGATGGAATTCCCCCGCTTCGGAACCCTAAAATGATATCGGTAGAGAAAGCCACTTACCTTGATGACGATAACATTGTTTTTGGTATATCCATTAACGGAGATACTAGAGCCTATCCAAAAAGAATTTTAGCTTGGCATGAAATGTTTACAGATGTGGTGGGCGACACTCCTGTGACGGGAGTTTATTGCACTCTTTGCGGGACTGTTATTTTGTATAATTCTGAAAAAGACGGTGTGAACTATCAAATGGGCACCAGTGGATTCCTATATCGTTCCAACAAATTGATGTACGATCAAAAAACGCAATCGCTGTGGAATACACTTTGGGGAAAGCCGGTGATTGGGCCACTTGTAGGCAAAGGAATTGAACTGGAATACCTTAGTGTAGTAACCACAACTTGGGGTGAATGGATGCATCTACATCCAGAAACCACGGTTTTATCTTTAAAAACAGGACACCGCAGAGACTATGGAGAAGGTGTCGCTTACCAAGAATATTTTGCCACAGACAAACTCATGTTTAGTGTTCAAACCAAGGACAAACGGCTTAAAAATAAACAAGAAATACTAGCCATTAGACTCCCAGCGGAAACAGATGAAAACCTAGCCATTTCTTCCAAGTTCCTTAGGAAAAACACAATCTACAAAGGGCAAATCAATCAAAAGAAATTCACCGTCTTTACCGATAAAAGTGGAGCGCATCGGGTATATTTTACCGAAGACTTAGACTTTATAAGTTATGATGGACAGCAGGTCGCTATCGATTCCAGTGGAACATCATGGATGCTTTTTGAGGATCATTTAGAGGCTGTTTCGGATAAAAAACGGTTGGAACTTTTACCCACGCACAATGCTTTTTGGTTTGGATACAAAGCGGCCTTTCCAGAGGTTACATTGATTAAAAAATAGCCTTAGTCTTTCTTAAAATGCAGTTCGGTTTTCAAATCCTTAATACGTTGTTTGGCGAACTCTCGAAAGCGACCTTTTTCTCCGAATATTTTTAAGTAACGTTCATAAAAAGGAATGACTGTAGCATTATCTTCAAAATAATTGTCGGCTGCGGCAGCCAAATAGTACATTGCCCTTTCATTTTGAGGGGAGTTGTTAACCACTTTATTCAGCACTTCCATTTGAGAGCGATAGTCTTTCGTGGCACTGAACAAAAAAGAAAGCGTCATGTGCTCGTCTTCAATGGGAAGGTCTTTTAGTAAAATAGCAATTTCAATATGACGCCGCGCCTTCTCATAATCCTTTTGAGACATATAGGTAATGCCTAAGCCGTAATGCCATTCAGAGGTTTGATCGTCATACTCATTAATCAAAATAGTGTATTGTTCGATTGCCTTTTCAAGTTGAAGCGTATTTCGGAAACAGACGGCCAAATTTTCATGGAGTTGTACCGTACTTTGGTTCAACGCTACTAGTCTTTTATAGGCTGAAAGGGCTCCATGATAGTTTTTACCATAAAAGTGGATCAGCGCCTCTAAATTCAAAAACCGGATGCTATTTGGGTCAGATTCAAGACCTGAAGCTACCAAATGGGTGGCAGATTCGAATTGGCGTTTCTCCACCAACATTCTGGAGAGTTTATAAAGCGCATTTTGATGGGTGCTATCCATCGTTAAAACACGTTCAAAATGATTCCTAGCGGTTGAATCCTTTTGTTTTTCCCTAATTAAGCCCAAATGATACGGAAAATTTGGATTGTTTGGGTACTCTTTTTCTAGCGCGTTAAACAAGCTATCCGCTTTGTCATACTGCGCTGTTTTTAATAATAATTTACCATAATTATACTTCGGAATGGTTGCATCTGGATGTTCCAACAACGTTAATTTGTAATACTGAATAGCCTTCGTATTATTCCCTAAAGCTTCATAACACTTTGCAATTTTAGCATTTGCAATTCCTGTCTTTTCATATTCAATAATGGCTTGGGTATAGTTTCCTAAGGCATACAAACGGTCTCCAATGACCAAAGCCTCGTCGTTTTGCGAAGAGGCTTGAAATAAGGTTAACAGAAGTATAAAGGCTAAAAAGTTTTTTCTCATTTTACTTCAAAAATAATAGGTAAAGCGTATAATACGGAAACCGCCTTCCCCTTGTGTTCTCCTGGAATCATCCTTGGTAAAGTGTTCATCACGCGAATAGCTTCTTGTTCTAGTGCTGGATGTGGAGCTCTAACTCTTATAGAGCCCACATTCCCGTCCATATCAATCTTAAATTGAACAGAAATACGTTGTCTCCCAGTTAGATTCATGTTGTTCGCTAATTTGGTATTGAACTCTTCCCCTATTATTTCTGAAATCTTTTGTGCCGTACATTTTCTAGCATTATCACCACTCATTCCTTCGCATCCTGGAAACAATGGAGCCTTGTCTATGACCGAAAAGGGTATTTCCGTAAGATCGTTTGTGTCAATCAAATCTATTACTTCGTCGTATCCAGAAGGACTGGGAGGTGGTGGTGTTTGGTCAGAAATAGCAATTGAATCTATCAAGTATTCGTGCACCGATTCGTACACTTTATCGCCTGGACCCGCCTCCGTAGCAAGGAATTTTAGTGCTCTCATTTCGTTATCGGTCAGGTTGCCCTTTTTCATGATGGCATCTGCAAGTTCGTTAATTTTGTTCATGACTTCAGTATCTGAACTTGAAGTCAAATTGGCTTCCTGTTCCACGGCATTGGCACTTGATTCGTCTGAGCAAGCAGTGTAAAATAACATACTTCCCACCAAAGGAATTAGTAGTAAATACTTTAGTTGAAAGATTCTTTTTGACTTTGATTTTTGTAGCATAACGATTCGATTTTTGATTAATGAATGATTAAAAAATGTATTGATGAATGATATTTTCTCAGTCCCGAAGACTTGTGATAGCAAATCTTGATAATATTCTTTGTGATCTTGTGAAGCAGCGACATGTCTGTCGGCAATGTATTCTTGAAGCACCGTCATTCTTTTCTGAAACACATATACCAATGGATTGAACCAAAACAGGATGCGCAAAATCTCGAAAAACAATAAATCGACCGAGTGGTTTTGCAACACATGTACTTTTTCGTGCAAGAGGATACTCTTTTGCTGCGTATCGGAAAGTTCAGTACCTAAAAATATGTTTCTGAAGAAGGTAAAAGCAGCGGTGGTTCCCGGCAGTCTTATGATACTGAATTTGTCGAATTTTGCAACCGATCCAGCTCTTTTCAGCTTAAAAATTCGACTTAATTTATAACCAAAGAACAAAACGCTCAAAACTCCACCTAAAATCCAAAGATTTTCCAGACTAAACCATGTGGTTCCTGTAAATGCCTGTGCCAATCCATTTAATGATCCTGGATCACCTATAATAACAGCGGGTAATTGAACGGCATATTCGACTGGAATAAATGTTTTTATCGCTGTAATTTGTACCATGGGTAAAATCAAACTCAAAATTGGAGTAGCCACTAGGTATATTCGGTTGATATTAAAGAAAGTTTCTTTCTTCAAAAAGAGATCATAGACCACTAGAAATAGCAGTTGAAATGCGATGGTTTGTACTATATAATGTATCATTTTTTCTCCTTATTTATCTCATTCAAAATCCCTTCCAACTCGTTAATACTAATGTCATTTTTCTTCATAAAGAAAGACACCATACTTTTAAAAGACCCTTGAAAATAGCCATCCACCAACTTATTTATGGACTGATTGCTATATTCGGGTTTTTTGATCTTCGGAAAATATACATGGCCTCTCCCCTCTTTTCTATAGTCCACAAACTGCTTGCTCTCAAGAATCCGCACAATCGTTGAAACCGTGTTATAGGCTGGCTTGGGCTCCGGTAATTCATCAATGATGGATGCCACGTTTCCCTCTCCCAAATCCCATAAGATTTGCATGATATCTTCTTCTGCTTTGGTCAATTGTTTCATAGGTGATCTACTTAAATTTATGTGTGTTAGTTAAGGTGTGTTTTCTCAAGAGGCCCTTCCCAAATCACTTGTTCTATCATCCATATTCCATCGGTTTTTGACAATAAAACATAGTCTACGCCCCACCATGCTGTAATTTTTGCAGCTGCAATATGATTGCTTATATCCAGTATATCCACTTTTTTTGGCGCCTCTTTTTTAGCGAAGTTCTTTTTCTCGGCAACACCCTTGGCATAATCTAAGGCTTGCTGGTACGTCATATTTCCTTGTACAGCATAGGTGTCAGTTTCCTTATTTTTCCAATATCCAAATTTAAAAAGAGCGGGCTTAATGGCTACTTTTAGTTTCAAGGTATCTCCTTCATAAAATCCTTCTAGATAATTCATACAGGCTTTTTTAATCCCTTCTGAATCTGTAGACTCTTGTGAAAAACATAGGCTGGAAATCAGCAAAAAACCTAAAATAAATAATGTCGTTCTCATAAGTTTTTTTCCGTTTTTGATGATCAATTGTTCTAAATAATCGGAGTGAAAATTATTTCTTGTCGTAAATATAACTAAATAATTAGTTTAAACTAACTATTTAGTTATAAAATTTGTAACGTATTTGTACTTTGAGCGTCCTATGCGGTGATTATGGATCTACTTTTTGTTATTATTGGCTTTCTATTAATGCTCGTAGGTATTATAGGAAGTATACTACCAATTATTCCCGGAACACCTATTTCCTGGCTTGGTTTAATTATATTTTTCTTGGCACCCTCCCTTCCCTTTGATTGGCCTTTTATTGTCATAACTGGTATTGTGGCTATTGCCATTTATATTTTGGATTATATCATTCCAGCTATTGGAACCAAAAGGTTTGGTGGGAGTCGCGCTGGTGCTTGGGGAACCACCTTGGGGCTAATTGTTGGTATTTTCGCCCCCATTCCATTTGGTATCCTGATAGGTCCATTTTTGGGTGCTTTGATTGGGGAACTTGTTTTTAATGAAACCAAGGGGCCACAGGCTTTCACTGCTGCAGTTGGGTCGTTCATTGGGTTTTTAGCCTCCACGTTCATGAAGTTCTTCGCCACCTGCATTTATTTAGGCATCTTTATATACCAGCTTTATTTGAACTGGCATTTATTAGATTTCCCTTTTTAAACAAGTGCATTTTAAAACGCACTTCATTGGAAAAATACATCCTAGTTTATAGCTCGTTCGGGCCAATATCTCCTTGTGGAATTATCAGCGTTGTTTCTACACCAGGTCTTCCCTTGGCATTCGCAAAATTAAACGTAAAGTTCCCACTATATAAGGTATCTAATCGAGCAATGAGATTACTTATTCCAACGCCGTAAACTTGATTATTAGTCTTTAAAGAAGCTCCGTTATTATAAATTGACAGCCTCAGAGAACCGGCCTCTGAGCTAATCTTCAATTCCACCTCTAAGGTATCGTGTTCATAGGAAAAACCATGTTTTATGGAATTCTCGACAATAGGCTGAAACAACAAAGGAGGCACCGGCATGGCATAAAGGTGTTCTGGAACTATGATATTAATGTGAATTTTTTCGTCGTAGCGAATCTTCTCAATATCCAGATACTTCCGAAGTATTTGGAGTTCATGAGTAAGTTCAATAAATTTAACATCCTTTAACTGAAGGGTCTGGCGAAGCATTTCACTTAAATCGGCAATACCATCTTGAGCCTTTTCTGGACTCTCACCTACAAGAGCGGAAATGTCGTTCAGCGCATTGAACAAAAAGTGCGGTTGCATTTGGGTTTGTAGCGCATTAATTTTAGCATCCAACAACTGACTTTTTAAACTAGATTGGTTAAGCTCATAATCTTTCTGCTTTTGAAAAAAATAATAGGCATAAACAATGGTAGCCAGAGAAAAGTAAAGAAAAAAGTTATAGTCGGTTCCCAATAAGGCTCTTGAAGATACATAGTCCCAAGTCAGGGGATCTTCAAATCCATAAATCCAATTGCTAAGAACCACTTGTGTAAATACATTATAAAATGTGAGTGTTATGGCAAAACAAACATGCAGTAGAATTTGAACCCATTTGGAAATTATATTTTTGACATACAAATATCGAATAAGGGCAATGGCAACAAGTATGAACAGAAGTTTAGAACCGTACCTTAAAAAAGAATTCCCAATAAACTCAGTCCAACCAAAAGACTTATAAGCGATTCCTTTCCACTTTGCATAAGCTCCGCTAGCCAGGCCTAAGGAAAAAGCCGTAAAATAAAAAAGTAACAAATACTTTAGAAGTACTCTATCCAAGACTTGTTTTAACATGGTCATTATTTAATTCCTACGTGTTTTAAAAAAGCTGTCTTATAACTCTTTGAAATCCCAAAAGAGCTCTTATCATTCATCACCACACTAAAATCTCCCATTCCTTCGCTAATTACTTCTTTTATGTGTTTCAAATTAATAATTGCCGATCGATTAATACGAAGTAATACTGTTGGGTCCAATCTAAAAGCAAGTTCTTTCATCGAAATGCGGTGGAGGTATTTACCTTTATTAACAGTAAATATCTCCGCATAATAGGCCGAAGATTTAATATACAAGATTGTATCTGTTGGGATGAATGAATATGCCCTATTGGACTTCACGACGATGTTTTCCAAATACGAACGTGGTGTGCTAAAAGAGGTAGCATTATTGGCAGTCATGTGATTCATTAATTCAATGATTTTAGATTGAAACGCCTCTCTTTTATAGAGTTCGAGTTGTTGAACTCCCCTTTCCATGGCAGCTATAAACCGATCTTTCTTATAAGGCTTAAGCAAAAAATCTATGGCCTGTACTTCAAAAGCATTCACAGCAAAATCATTAAAAGCCGTCACAAAAATCACTATAGGAATGATATCCTTTGGAATCTGTTTTAATACATCGAACCCTGTCATGTCGGTCATCTTAATATCCAAAAAAACCAAGTCAGGTTTCTCCTCAATCAACATCTTTATAGATTCCTTACCATTGGACGCCTGTAATATAGTAACAGCCCAAAGGCCTTCGATCAGAAAGTTTGAAATACGCTTTCTGGCCAAAGCTTCATCATCGACAACCAGGACTTTTATGGATTCTATATTCGATTTCAATAATACGGTTTTAAAAGAATAGATACTTCGGAAGGCTATGTTACCAAAATGTTTTTCAATTTACCAAAAATTGATACAAGCAAACAACATCTTGCTATAAACCTATTTCTTTTAGCTATTATGGCCTCAAAAATATAACTCGTTCATATCAAATTATCTACGGTTCATAGCATCTCCAGTCAAACAAGTCCGAATTTTTAGCATCTTGAATCCTCAACAAGGTAAAATCGTCTACCCTTCAAAACCAAAATAAATGATTCGCAACTTACGTATTAGCTCCTTGCTCATATTTCTTATATCGGTAAGCTCTTTTGGGCAGTCCTATGAAGAAACCAATTTTCAGGACATAACAACCATTCCTTCGGCTTCCAGAAGTGCCAATTTTATTGATGTTAACAGCGACGGTTGGGACGACCTATTTATTACCAACGGTCCAGCAAGTGGAGCGGATAATATGCTCTATATTAATAACCAAAATGGCACTTTTACCACCGTTACGAATGACGATATCACCAGTGACAACGATCGATCCGACGGAGCCAGCTTCGCCGATGTCGATAACGATGGTGATCTCGACGCCTTTGTAGTTACCTTTGGAGCGAGTGGTGTAGGAAAGAAGAACTATTTCTATAGAAATAACGGTGATGGCAGCTTCAACTACGAACCCAATATTGCCATGGGAATTCCTTTGACCTATTCAGAAATGGCCACTTGGGTTGATATCAACAACGATCAAAATTTGGATCTCTATTTTACCAATAGTTTTGGTAGTTTAAGAAATCTCTACTTTGAAAACAACGGAGATGGTAGTTTCGAACAAATTACAAACTTAGAAATTACAGATAACCTTCTACCCTCACGCTCTGTGGACTGGATAGACTATGACGGAGATGGGGACAGCGACCTTTTCGTGACCAATGAAAGTAATCAGACCAATTCCTTATTCAGAAATGATGGCCCCGACAATTTTACTCAAATTACAAACCTAGCTATAGTTCAGGACAACAATGGATCCGCAGGGAGTTCCTGGGCTGATATAGACAATGACGGAGACTTCGATCTCTTTGTAGCCAACTACGATAGCAATGGACAGTCAAATCAACTCTATTTTAACACCAATGGAACTTTTGCAGAAGACACTGGCTCGGTTATCGCTTCTCCGTCGACCAATTCCTTCGGTTCTACTTTTGGTGATGTTGACAATGACGGCGATTTGGATCTCTTCGTTTGCAATGCGTATTTGGCTGGTCAAAACACTAATTTTCTATATATAAATAATGGTTTCGGTGATTTCACCTTAGATACGTCAAGTGATTTAGCAAACCATCAAGGCTGGACATTTGGAGCTGCATTTGGCGACTACGATAACGATGGTTGGCTTGATATTCTGCTAGCTAATAATTTAGATGATGATCAATCCAACTCATTATATCACAATACGGGAACAGGAAATAATTGGGTAAAACTGAACCTCGAAGGTATCAGTTCTAATTCCTCAGCTGTAGGAGCTGTTATTCGGTTGACTAGTGTGATTGATGGGAATGAGGTGCAGCAAACGCGCAAAATAGTAGGTTCTTCAGGGTATTGTGGTCAAAACAGCTACACCATTCATTTTGGACTTGGAGACGCTACTGCCATTGACGAAATAATCGTAAAGTGGCCCGCAGGAACCTCCGAGTCATTTTCGAATCTTGCCATCAATGAAATACATCCTATTGTTGAGGGCACAGGAAAATTGGGGAGTGCGGAAAACAATAGGGTAGACTTTTCTATTTATCCCAACCCAGCTCAAGATGAGCTAACGATCTCATCATCAAAATTATTGGGGATTGGTAACCTCACATTGTATATTTTCACAACAAACGGTTCTTTGGTTAAAGAGTTTTATATAGAAGCCGCATTAGAGGATAGATCACTTACTATTCCGTTGTCCTCATTGTCTAACGGTGTCTATTTCTTTAAACTATATCACGACAAAACCGATATAGGAGATGGTAAGTTCATTAAAAATTAATCGTCAAAACCACTGTGTTTTTTGAGAAATATCAGATTTGCGAATGCCTTGCTCCATAACTCCTTCATATTTTCCCATATAAAAGAAACCAAGACATTGCTCCCCTTCCGCCAAAGAGATATGATTTCCTAAGTGGTTCTTTAAGGAAGGTGAACTCCAATAGGCCCCAATTTTTAGATCGTGTGCCACCAGCCACATGTTTTGGACGGCCATTGCCGTAGCAGCAATTTCTTCCCATTCAGGAATCATTTCAGCAGGATCTCGTTGCATGCAAATGGCAATAACGCACTTCGACTGCAATGGTTTTTCCATAATTTTCTTCCGTTTTACTTCGGAATATTTTACGACGGTTTCAACATAAGTGGCCCCTAAAAATTCACTGAGTTCTGTACGGGATTCTTCAGAATAAAAAACCTTAAGGCGCCATGGTTCCGTTCTGCGATGTGTTGGTGCCCAGTTCGCAGCTTCCAATATTTGAACTAACTCTTCTCGATGAATACTTTCTGAATTATACTGAACAGGGAAAACTGCTCTTCTCGATGCAATGAGGTCTTGTAGCATAGACTCTTTTTTTGGAAATATAAGTATAATTTTCAAACGGTAAAGTTTACAAAATGAAAACCTCCCAAGAGTCTTGCCACTTCAGGGAGGTTTAAAAAACTAACCAATATATTAATATGAAAAATGATTAACATGTTATCCATCAATCAATTAACTATACAAAAATACATACATTAGTTGACACTAAAAAGGGCATTTCAACACCTCGCTATAGGTTTTCGCTCAACGGTTACATATATTCTTTCAGAGACTTCTTTTTCTCTCCTATGAAGAGAAAACATTTTATATCCAAGATTATTGGTGTCATTAATGAAGCTTCAAAGGACAAAGTAATTATTCAATTCACCTACGAAGATGGCTTTTTTTCGTACCTTAAAAGTGTTAAGCGACACGTTTTCAACCTAAAACACTTCTTGATATGAAAAAAATAATTTTAATGGCTTGCTGCCTATTGTGTGGGTTAATCTTCATTTCGGCAACTTATAAAGAAAGCTCCCCTACGGCCAAATCCTTAGAAGGTGTATGGGAATTAAAACACCAGTTCATTTTTGAAAACAACGAGATTTTGGACACTATGTACAATTTAAATGGATACCGACAGGTAAAAATGTACAGTAAGGGTAAGGTCATGTGGTCCCGGTATAATCCATCGGATACCAATGAATGGTTTGGTTATGGCACCTACTCTGTTAAAGACGGCATCCTTGAAGAACGTTTGGAATATGCTTCTAACAGGATGATGGAAATCATTGATACGGTTCAAGTCTTTAGGTTTGAATTAGAAATGGAAAAGAATAGCTATAGTCAAATTTCATTTGATGAAAATGGCAACCGATACAATTCTGAAAACTACGATAGGATTGAGTGATTACCTCTTGAAATAATCATGAATTTAACGTGGGAGAATTGAATTTTGTCGTTATATTTACTAGGATATAACGGATTTTTATGATTTCAGTAACTCAGGCCATTCAAACGGTTGAAAATAATGTAACTCCACGTCTTATTTCTACTACAATAGACGTGTCTGATGCGCTTGGTTATGTTCTATTTAAAGACGTAACATCCCCTATTCATATGCCTCCATTTCGGCAATCAGCCATGGACGGCTATGCACTTTGCTTGCATGGTGAATTAAACTATCGGGTTGTTGGAGAAGTTAAGGCTGGTGATAGTGCTCAACCTAAGCTTCTCGTTGGTGAGGCAGTGCGTATTTTTACTGGAGCGCCGGTACCTGACAGCGCAAATGCAGTTATCATGCAGGAAAAGGTAGCGCTCGCGGGAGACGTCATTTCCCTTGAAACTAACCCACTTCTTAATGTTAATATACGATCCTTAGGGGAGCAAATAGAGGAAGGTCAAATTGCGTTGGCAAAAGGCACCTCCATTAATTCGGCAGGCATTGGGTTTTTGAGTTCATTGGGTATCACTAAAGTTGTGGTTTATGAAAAACCTTCCATCGCTATTGTGGTGACTGGAAATGAGTTGGCCGAACCAGGACAACCGCTATCGCACGGACAAATTTACGAGAGTAATGCCGTTATGTTAACTGGTGCATTGCGCCATTTAGGGTATCAAAATGTGGTCACTTACCGCGTGGAGGATGACTATGCAAAGACCTTAGCGCTCTTACAAAACACCATCGAACAGCATGATATCGTTCTAGTTTCTGGTGGAATTTCGGTAGGAGATTACGATTTTGTAGGCAAAGCCCTTTTAGAATTGCAAGTCACCCCGTTATTTTATAAAGTGAAGCAAAAACCTGGCAAGCCTCTTTTCTTCGGCAACAAAGACACAAAGGTGGTATTTGCCTTACCTGGAAATCCCGCAGCCTCATTAAGTTGCTTTTATATATACGTTCATCTTGCCTTGCAGCGATTGTCTGGTGATACCAAGTTTTCAATAGCTAAAACTCAGGCAATATCTCAATCCGATTTTCAGAAAAAAGGAGATCGGGCACAGTTCTTAAAAGCTAATTATAGCAATGGTCATGTAGAAATTTTAGATGGGCAAAGTTCGGCCATGCTGCATACTTTCGCATTGGCTAACGCTTTTGTTTACCTCCCAGAAAACAGGCATACAATTCATAATGGTGATTCAGTAGAAATAATCCTTTTACCCCTTAATTAAAGCGAAATGGAATATAAAATTAAAAGTAGAATTTGGATTGAAGCCGACGGTCATATTTTATTGGGAGAAGGAAGGGTGAGTCTATTAAAAGCTATTGAAGAGACTGGTTCTCTCACAAAAGCAGCCAAGTCATTACAAATGTCGTATAAAAAAGCTTGGTCATTAGTAGATGCTGTAAACTCCCGTGCCGAAAAACCGGTCATTACTACTGTAGTTGGAGGCAAAAGTGGTGGCGGGACTTCATTAACGCCTTATGGCAAGTCCTTGATAGAAACCTTTGATGCCATCAATGAAAATTGCTGGAACTATTTAGATAAACAAATCTCTAAAAGTAAGTTATAGTGTTCTTTGAAATTGAAAATATTTGGTTGTTCCTATCCTTGCTGCCCATCGTTGCATTTTTGTACGCAAGCGTAGGCCATGGAGGTGCGAGTGGCTATTTGGCCCTAATGGCCCTATTTTCCTTTGCCCCAGAAACAATGAAACCCACAGCCTTGTTGCTTAATTTGTTTGTGGCTGGAATAGCTTTTTACCATTATTATCGGGCCGGTCATTTCAATAAAAAATTGTTTTTGTCCTTCGCCCTAACATCTATTCCATTGGCATTTATTGGTGGAATGATCGAAATTGACGCTTCGATCTACAAAAAGGTTCTAGCGGTATTGCTCCTTTTTGCCATCCTTAAAATGCTGAATGTTTTAGGAAAAGAAAGTGATCGCATCAAGGATATAAAAATATGGCAAGGACTGATTATAGGAGGCTTAATAGGCTTCTTCTCTGGGCTCATTGGCATTGGTGGAGGCATCATATTAACACCGGTCATCTTACTACTCCATTGGGGGAAAATGAAGGAGGCTGCAGCTGTTTCGGCTTTATTTATTTGGGTGAATTCAGGAGCGGGATTAATAGGCCAATTTACCAGTGGCGCAGCACTATCATCACAGTCTTTTCTACTCGTTGTATTAGCACTAGCAGGCGGTTGGTTTGGTAGCTATTATGGTAGTAAAAAACTCAACAATAATGCGTTGCGCTATTTGTTGGCATTCGTTTTAATTATTGCTAGTGTTAAATTATTTTTTGCTTAAATGACTCTGAAAAAAGACATAACAGCCATCTTATTGGCAGGAGGTAAAAGTTCCAGAATGGGGACCGATAAGGGGTTAATTGACCTAAACGGCGAGTCTTTTATGGCACGAATCATTGCTGCAGTCGAACCCTTTGTAAATAAAGTTATGATTGTTAGTAATGACCCTAATTATGATGTTTTCAATCTAAAAAGGGTCTCGGATATCATTCCAGATGCAGGGCCTCTGGCAGGTATATTTTCGGGATTATTTTATTCTGAATCTGAAGTTAATCTAGTTCTGAGTTGCGACGTTCCTTTGATTAATGAGGTCGTCTTGAAAACGTTGATTGACAGCTATGACCCTGAAATGGATGTCATTCAATTGCAAAGTCAGGGAAAAACCATGCCCTTGATTGCGCTCTATAAAAAACACTGTATGCATCCATGTTTGGAGTCTTTAAAGAAAGGTGAACGACGCTTAACACAAGTTGTGGGGCTATTGAAAACCAAGACCATTATTTTAGATTCAACCTTGGAGCCGTTTGTTAGAAATATTAATACTGTAGATGAACTGAAAGAGATTAGACATGAAATTAAATATTAAATATTTTGGATTATTAGCGGAAATCACAGGCCACACCGAAGAGGAGCTGGAGTTTTCAAAGACCTCCGTTTCCGAATTAACGGAAATGCTATTTGAAAAGTATCCCACTTTGAAAGAAAAGGATTTTCAAGTGGCACAAAACCATGAAATCACTTCAAGCGAGATGTCCATAACGGAAAATGAAATAGCACTATTACCGCCATTTTCAGGAGGTTGAAATTATGAGTAGATATAGCAGACATATCGTATTATCAGAAGTTGGACAAGAGGGGCAAGCTCTTTTATGCACCGCCAAGGTTTTGGTGGTTGGTGCCGGTGGTTTAGGCTGTCCAGCACTTCAATACTTAGCAGCTGCAGGCATCGGAACCTTGGGTATTATAGATTTCGATGACGTAGAGCTCTCGAACCTACAGCGCCAAATCCTATTTGGAACTTCCGCTATTGGCATGAACAAAGCATTGGCTGCAAAAAACAGATTGGAAGACCTCAACCCTACCATTCAAATTCAAGCTTATCCTGAAAAGTTAACCGCCAAGAATGCCTTAGCACTGTTCGACAACTATGATATCATTGTCGATGGATCGGACAACTTTGCCACTCGTTATTTGGTGAATGATGCCAGTATTATAACTAACAAGCCCGTGGTTTTTGGTGCCATTTACAAATTTGAAGGGCAGGTTTCAGTATTTAACTATCAAGATGGGCCTAGTTATCGTTGCCTATTTCCAAACCCTCCCAAAGCTGGATCGGTCGCCAATTGTTCCGAAGTAGGAGTGTTAGGAGTTCTTCCTGGAATTATAGGAAGTATGCTTGCCAATGAAGTGATTAAAATAATATTGGGCTTTGACCATGTACTCTCTGGAAAGCTCCTGTATTATAATGCCAAAACAGCAGAAATGACTGCCATCAAGGTGAAAAAATCAGAAGAAGCATTTGAAAAAGTTCATGCTCTGAAAGACCAATTGACAGACCAATATCCTGAAACCTCTGTTGAGAATGAAGTTCAGGAAATTTCGATGGAAAGTGCTTTAAATATAGAAAATGTGCAGTTCATTGATGTTAGAGAGCGGGACGAATACCCGCAAATTGAAACACCTCCTAACCTTCAAATTCCATTAGGGACCTTGGAAGATAACCTGAACAGATTTCATCCCAAAAAAGAATACATCATCTTTTGCCAATCTGGAATTCGTAGTAAAGTGGCCGTCCAATTGCTAAAAGATATGGACATCCCAAATTGTTATAGCCTCCAAGGCGGCGCCCTTGAAATTGCAGCCCATTTAAAAACAAACACATGACAGAAAGAAAACCAAAAAATGTATTTAAAGAAGGTCCAATTTCTTCGGAATTTATTGGTGCTTCCATTGCAAAACATCAATCCAAAACTAGTATTGGGGCTCACAATATTTTTCTAGGGCAAGTACGTGCCGACACCATTGAAAATAAAAAAGTCGCGGCCATAGAATACACTGCATACGAAGAAATGGCCAATAAAAAGTTTCACGAAATAAGGGAAGCTACCTTCGACAAATATGACCTAACATGTATGCATATTTATCATAGCATAGGAAAGGTAAATGTGGGGGAAATATGCCTTTTTGTATTTGTTAGCTCCTCGAGAAGGAAGGTGGTTTTTGAAGCCTTAGAATTCGTAGTAGAAGCTATCAAGGCCGATGTTCCAGTATTTGGAAAAGAGATTTTTGAAGACGAATCACACCAATGGAAGGTGAATTCCTAATGAACAATAACATAATATCAATAGTAAAATAACTATGGTAGATATCACACATAAATCAAACACCCTTCGCATTGCAACGGCACAAGCCATTGTAAAAGTTAGTAAGGCTGAAACCATAACCGCCATCATTAACGGCACGGTTCCAAAAGGTGACGTATTCGCCATGAGCAAAGCAGCTGGGCTTTTAGGAGTGAAAAAAACACCCGAATTGCTTCCAGATTGCCATCCAATTCCGGTGGAATACACGGGCATTGATTACGAAATAAACGAATTGGAAATCACCGTCCATTGCACCGTCAAGACCATTTACAAAACAGGTGTTGAAGTAGAAGCCATGCATGGCGCAAGTATTGTTGCCCTAAATATGTATGATATGTTGAAACCCATAGACAAAGGAGTAGAAATTCACCATATCAAATTGGTCAACAAAAGAGGTGGGAAATCCGATTTTAAAGACCGCTATCGAAAGGACCTCACCGCAGCAGTAATTGTATGTTCCGATACCATTTCAAAAGGAGAAAAAGAAGACCATGCAGGAAAAGCGATCATAGAAAAACTAGAGGCTAGTCATGTAACTATTTCCGATTATGCCATTATCCCTGACGAAAAAAATCTAATTCAAAAGCATGTAAAACTCTATGCAAATCAAGGTGTAGATCTTGTCATATTCACTGGCGGAACTGGGCTTTCAGAAAGGGATGTTACTCCTGAAGCACTGCGCGAAATCATTGAGAGACATATTCCAGGTATCGAAGAAGCTATTAGAAGCTACGGACAAGACCGAACCCCATATTCTATGTTATCCAGAAGTGTTGCTGGGACCATTAACGACACACTCGTATTAGCCCTACCTGGTTCTACTAATGGCGCAACGGAATCAATGGATGCTATCTTTCCTTCGGTATTGCATATTTTCAGAATACTTAAAGGCGCAAATCACGACTCATGAAAGAAACAACCCCACTTTTAACCGATTCCCACGGAAGAGATCACGCCTATTTACGGATTTCTCTCATTGAACGTTGCAACTTGCGATGCTCCTATTGCATGCCCGAAGAAGGCGTGAAACTATCGCCTAGAAGTCATTTAATGTCCTATGAGGAGATTTATACCATTGCACAAACGTTTGTGAAACATGGCGTGACTAAAATTCGATTAACGGGGGGAGAACCCCTCATTCGAAAAGATATTGGGGTGATATTAGAAAAGCTGTCATCACTGCCAGTGGAACTTTCTATAACAACCAATGCCGTCATTGTAGATAAATTTATAGATGTGCTAAAGGAGTATGGAGTTCGTAGTATCAATGTTAGTTTGGATTCATTAGACAAGGAAAAATTCCGTCAAATTACGCGTAGGGATGAATTTGACAGGGTTTATAAAAACATCTTGTTATTAGTTGCTGAAGGCTTCCGTGTAAAAGTGAACGCTGTACTAATGAAAGGTTTTAATGAAGACGAAATCATCCAATTTATAGAACTGACCAAAAACCTACCCGTATCAATCCGGTTTATTGAATTCATGCCTTTTGACGGCAACAAATGGGATATGGGGAAAATGGTTTCCTATGAAGCGATAATGGAATATGTGCGCGGACACTATTCAGAAAAACAAATTGAACGACTCCAAGATGCGCCAAACGATACTTCAAAAAACTACAAAATAACGGGTCACCAAGGTAGTTTCGCCGTTATTAGTTCGGTGACCAATCCGTTTTGTGATACCTGCAACCGGCTCCGATTAACAGCAAACGGGCAGTTAAAAAATTGTCTTTTTTCTTCTTCGGAATCGGATTTACTTACGAACCTACGCGCAGGAAAAGACATCGAACCCATCATCAAAAAAGCAGTGCTCGCCAAGTTTAAAATAAGAGGTGGAATGGATACGCTAGAAAAATTAAAAGACCCTAAATTCCATTCACAAAATCGGAGTATGATTACGATTGGTGGTTAGCCATATAGAGCCTTCGATAATCATCCAAAGTATCAATATCAGCAAGCATCTCTTCGGCATGGAGGAGTACCAACTTGTCTTTGTGTTTTTGCATTATTTCTTTGGCCCCCTTATCCCCGGTTAGCTGCATTAATTCTTCAAAATAACACCGGTCGAACAAGGCCGGAACTCCTAATTTTTGATCGCTATAAGTCGTTGCAATAATGGGTTGTTCTACTGCTTTGTATCTATTCAGAATAGAAGATAAATAGTCCGAAGTAATCAAGGGCTGGTCGGCTAACATAATCAATATGCCATCCCATTGTGACTCTCGTTGCACCAATTGACCGACTCCCCAAGCGATGGAAGTCCCAAGACCTTTCTTCCAATCTTTGTGCACAGTCACGGCAACAGCTGCATAGGCAAGTGTGGGTTTTATTTCTTCTGAATGAGCCCCTAAAATGACCAGAATAGTGTCATTTGTAAGTTCTTTAGCTTTTGTCACAGCATGACCCAACAAAGTGTTCCCTGCCCATGGCAATAATTGCTTTGGAGTACCCATGCGTTTGGAGCCTCCCGCAGCAAGTATCAATATGGCAATCTTAGAATTTGAAGACAAATTATGTTGAGCTATTTAAGCATGAATACCGCCGCTCTTTTCCTTTAAAAGAATGGGTTGTTTATTTCGAACCACCGATAAAATTTCAGATAAAATAGAAATTGCTATTTCCTGAGGTGTTTCGGCACCAATATTAAGCCCAGCCGGACCATGAATTCGATCTATGAAATTCTCGTTGGCATCTGGACAATATTCAATAAATTGAGAAAGGATTTTTTCTCTGCGGTGTGTGGGTCCCAACATACCAATATATGCCGGATGCGTTTCTTTCAACTCGATTAGAAATTTCAAGTCGTTTGCAAAATTGTGACTCATTAAAATCACTGCTGTTTGATCGTCAATATGATCTATATCTTCCACATCCAAAGCCCCAGTATGAAAGCTGCTTGCGCCAGGAAAATTAGCGATTGTCTTCGCCTCTAATGGCCCCGATATAATGGTCACTTCCCAACCACTTAAGGAAGCAAATTTACACAACTGAACCGCATCGTGTTCCGCTCCAAAAATGAGTAGCCTAAAGCAGGGAGGGAATTCCTTCGAAAAAGTTAGTGCTGCATTTTTCGAGTTTTTCTGAATAGCACTAGCTGACATAGGATAATTTGTTTGCCCTATTTGTACACACGTGCCTATATCATTGTCAATGCCAATTTCCTTTTGATAATGCGATTGTAGCTGAAATCGATCACGTTGAATCAAACATGCATGAAAATCCTTCAGAAAATCATCACTTGGTTCAAAAAGTTCCAACAAAATATAAAGAATCCCTTCGCATCCCAAACGATACCTGCCGTCGTAAGTCATCATTGCCGATTTTCCATTCTGAAAAACAGTTTCGGCTTGTCGAACTATATCTTTCTCCACACAACCACCACTTACAGCACCCACCATCCGACCATCTTCCAGGATAAGCATTTGCACCCCCGGTTTTCGATACGAAGAGCCGTCCAAATCTACGACGGTCACCAAAACAGATTTTACTCCCTGTTTACGCGCCAACATATAAGTGGTCACAATATCCTTAAACTCGTGCGTCATAATTTGAAATAATTCTTCACTTAATTTTACTGAAGTTACGCTATCCAATCACCGTTTGCACATCCAAATTTTTCATATATGGCTGTTTGTACAATCGTTTACCCGTAGCTTTGTAGATTGCATTTGCTACGGCACCACCAATTGGTGGAAGCGTTGGCTCCCCTAAACCAGTAGGCGCGATATTACTTTCAATAAAATGAACATCCACTTGAGGTGTCTGGTTCATCCTAATTAAATCATAGGTATTAAAATTAGTGGACTGAGGCATTCCATCCTTAAAGGTTAATTCGCCATACATGGAATGTCCAACGCCATCAATGACACCTCCCACCACTTGATTTTGAGCTCCCAATGGATTCACTACGATTCCGCAATCTACCACACAGGTCACTTTTTTAACCACGGGAATTCCGTTGTCTAGAATGATATCAGCCACTTCAGCGACATGAGTATTATGACAGTAATACACGGCAAAGCCTTGATAGACTTCTCTAGGCACTTTACCCCAATTTGATTTTTCCACAACTTTATGAATGACACCTTCCAATCGTGCTGGGTCGTATTGAATTCGCTCGTCCGTATTCCCTTTAACGTTCTGAAGTAAATCCAGATGTAATTTTATTCGGTCTATCTCCATGAGTTCGGCAAGTTCATCGAAAAAGCTTTGCTCGGCAGCGGCCAAAAAGTTAGTATAAGGTGCTCTCCATGCTCCAGTAGTTATATTACTTCGGTAACTAGCAACATCCACTTGATAATTCTCTAGAGCTCCTGCTGGAAAGAAATTAGGAATTAATCCATACATATTATTGTTAATGGCAGCTTCTTTTAAATGATAACCTGTTAATTTCCCATCCTTGATGGAGGCAGCAATTCTATATTTGATAGCTGGTCTATAAATTCCAGCTGCCATATCATCTTCACGAGAGAAAATCACCTTTACAGGTTTTTTGACTATGCTAGAAACCTCGGCAGCCTCCATGGCGAAATCGCCATACAAACGACGACCAAAGCCACCACCCATACGGGTCATTTCCAAACTCACTTCACTTTCATCTCTTTCTAACATCTGTGCAATTCTCGCTGCAGTCCCAGCAGGAGTTTGAATAGGTCCTACCAACTCAATCTTAGCATCCGTCACGTTCGCAAAGAAGTTCATCGGCTCCATACAATTATGAGGTAAGAAAGGAGACTCATAAGTGCGCTCTAAGATCTGGTCTGCGGCTGTAAAAGCATTTTTCACATCCCCATCCTTGCGCATGGTTTCAAAAGTATTTCCATCTAATAAACCAAGTAATTTTTCATCGTGCATTTCGGTACTCTCAGCAGTACTTTCTTGATTCCAATTGGCGGTTAAGGCCTTTTTACCTTTCATTGCAGCCCATGTGCTAGTGGCAAGCACAGCAACTTTATTTCCAAATTTCAAGACATCCGTTACACCATTTACTCTGCGTGCTTCGGTGTCGTCAAAAGAAACTAGCGTTTGGCCAAAAGCAGGTGGTCGAAGTACAGATACATAGGCCATTCCTTCTTGTTTGTAATCCAAACCAAACAAAGGTTTACCTGTGATAATTTCATCTATATCTACATTGCTTATTTCTTGGCCAATAATCGTAAAATCCTTGGGGTCCTTCAAAGCTACATTTTCAGGAACTTCCAAAACGGCAGCCTCTTTCACCACATCACCATATCCTAATTGGTCCCCACTGGCATTGGTAATTACTCCTTGACTAGCAGAGCATTCGGAAGCATCAACCCCCCAACGAGAGGCAGCGGCGTTCACCAGCATTTGTCGTGCCGTAGCTCCTGTTTGGCGGAGAGGCTCCCAACCAAATCGTAATGACTGACTCCCTCCAGCAACTTGTCTTGTATAATTGGCCGTATCTAATAGGCCTTGTTCCACATGCACATCGCTCCAGGGCACGTCTAATTCTTCAGCAATTAACATGGGCATAGATGTCTTTACCCCTTGCCCTATTTCTGGATTGGGTGAAAAAATTGTCACCTTACCTTCGTCCGATATTTTTATAAAGGCGTTAAAATCGTTAAAATTCAGTTTGCTAATATCTACAGGTGGTTCCACATTGGGCTTGCAAGCGGTAAATAGATTAAATCCTACGAGAATACCACCACTAACCAAAGCGGAAGTTTTCAAGAAATTGCGTCTACTGAAATATATTTTCGTTGAAGGTTCCATAATTTGATAGTGATTGGTTTAACTTAATTTGCTTGCAGCTACCTGAACTGCTTTTTCTATTTTATTGTAGGAGGCACATCTACAAATATTCCCTTGCATTGCATTTCTTATTTCATTCTGATTTGGACTTGAATTTGACTCTAACAATGCCGAAGCAGTCATTATTTGACCCGCTTGGCAATAGCCGCACTGCGGAACATCAATATCTTTCCAAGCGACCTGAACCGGATGCGTTCCATCTTCAGAAAGTCCTTCAATGGTTGTTATTTTAATTTCAGTTACATCCGAAACTTTAAGTAAACAACTTCGGGTAGCAACACCGTCCAAGTGAACCGTACAAGCTCCACATTGACCAATACCACATCCGAACTTGGTCCCCACTAATTCGACATGATCTCTAAGCACCCAAAGCAATGGAGTGTCAGTATCGACATCTACAGATTGGGATTTTCCATTAATATTGAGTTGAAATGTTGGCATGGGTAAGTGGTTTTAGTTTAATAAAATACAGGTATAGAAGTGCAAGTAGCTCTCTTTAAATTTACTAAAAAAAGCGATACAATAGTTTCTTTAACAAAGAATTAATAAGATGTGAAGTGGTTACTCTGTTAATTGCGCCTTATACTTCCCTTTGGTCTTTCGAATCCTTACGGCAACTACTTTATACTCCGGGCACATCGCTTCTGAATCATGCACATCACCGGTCAAGTTATTAATCATGATGTCCGGGAAATGAAAGGTCGTACTTAAAACACCGGGCTTCACCTCATCGGTAATGCGGGCTTTGACATCTACCTTACCTCGAGGCGATTCCAAACACACAAAATCACCGTCAGCAATTCCGTTGTCTTTGGCGTCCTCGGGGTTTACCATGAGGTAATCGTCTTGTAAGATGAGTTCGTTGGCCGTTCTTCGAGTCATGGCTCCACAATTATAATGTTCCAATTCTCGGTTTGTGGTCAATATATATGGGAAATCTTTCGCATGTTCCGTAAGTTCTTTTGTTTCTTCCCACGGATTAAATTCGAAGTAACCTTTCCCTCTTTTGAAGTCCGTTTTATGAAGTATTTGGGTGTCGGTCCCGTCTAGAGCTACTGGCCATTGTAAGCCATTGATACCCAATCTATCCCAAGTTATTCCCGCAAAGAAAGGAACAATTTGAGAGATTTCTTCTAGCATTCCATCTGGCGTATAGGCTGGTTGTGGATAGCCCATTTTATTCATGATATCTACAATAATCTCTCCATCTGGCTTAGAGCCCACAACAGGCTTTACGACCTGACGAACCGCCTGAACACGGCGCTCTCCATTAGTGAAGGTTCCGCTTTTCTCTAGGAACGAAGCTCCTGGCAACAGCACATCGGCGTACTTCGCTGTTTCCGTCATAAAGAGCTCTTGTACAATGACAAGGTCTGTAGCTTCTAATGCTTTGATCACCTTCTTTGTATTCGGGTCGGTTTGAACAATATCCTCCCCAATCACCCACAATGCTTTTAGCTTTCCACCTAAGGCAGCATCAAACATTTCTGGAATTTTATATCCAATATCCATGGGAACATCTACCCCATAAAACTGGTTGTAGCGCTGATTTACTTCTTCATTTGTTATATCTAAATAACCCGCACCTTGATGCGGTTGCACGCCCATATCGGCACTTCCTTGAACGTTATTTTGTCCACGCAATGGATTCACACCAACACCACGTCTTCCAATGTTTCCTGTGAGCAATGCCAAATCTGCTATTTGCATCACCGTAAAAGTTCCTTGCGAATGTTCTGTAACCCCAAGTCCGTGAAAAGACATTGCATTTGGCGCAGTCGCATAGGCAATGGCAGCAGCTTTAATTATTGCTCTATCCACTCCAATCACCGTTTCAGAAGCATCCAAATCGATATTCATTAGTTCCTCCTTAAATGCATCAAATCCTTCGGTTCGAGTGGCGATAAAGCGCTCGTCCATTAAACCTTCATCAATGATATAGTACATCATCATATTCAGTACCGCTACATTGGTCCCGGGTCGTAAAGGAATATGATGGTCGGCATATTTGGCCAATTCAATTCGCCTTGGGTCGATGACAATACAAACATTATCCGACTTCATTGCAAACTGTTTCAACTTCGCTCCAGTCACTGGGTGTGCATCCGTTGGATTGGCGCCAATAACCATAATACAATTGGTGTCTTTTAAATCGTCAATAGAATTAGTTGCCGCTCCAGTTCCGTAGGTGCGTTGCATTCCCAAGGCTGTTGGAGAATGACAAACTCTTGCGCAGCCATCAATATTATTGGTTCCTATAACTGTTCGTATAAACTTCTGCATGAGATAATTTTCCTCATTCGTACAACGAGCAGAAGAAATCCCAGCAATCGAATTGGATCCAAATTCCTCTTTGAAGTTGGTTAATTTGGAAGCTATATACTCATAAACCTCATCCCAACTCACTTTTTCGAAGGTTCCATTTCGCTTAATCATAGGCGAATTCAATCGCTCCGGATGATCATAAAATTTAAAGGCATAACGCCCTTTAATACAGGTATGTCCTTGATTTACCTCGGCATCGTAGGGTGCCGTGATACTTAAAATTTCGCCATTAGAGGTGGATACTTCCAAGTTACATCCAACACCACAATAGGTGCAAATGGTTCTTGTAGTATCGGTTGCAGCGATAGATTTAGACTGAAAAACATCGGAAATTGCCGAAGTCGGACAAGCTTGCGAACAAGCACCACAACTAACGCAATCTGAATCCATAAACGATTCGTCCAATCCTTTAATAATATGCGAATCGAATCCTCTTCCGGACATGCTCAACACAAATTCACCTTGCACTTCATCGCAGGCACGTACACAACGATAGCAATTAATGCATTTGGATAAATCTGAAGTCATATACGGGTGACTCAAGTCCTTTATTTTATATAAATGGTTGTCTCCAGCAGGATAACGAACATCTCGAATGCCTACTTGAGCGGCCACCGTCTGTAATTCGCAGTTACCATTTACTTCACAGGTAAGGCAATCTAACGGGTGATCTGTCAAGACTAATTCAATGATATTTTTCCGAAGTTCTTTCACTGACTCGGTGCTGGTATAAATATGTTGTCCCTCTGCAACTGGGGCATGACAAGAAGCCATTGTTTTTACTGGGCCATTTTCTTCCAAAGCAACTTCAACACTACAAACTCTACAGGCTCCAAAGGGATCCAAGTTTGGGGCATCACACAAAGTAGGAATAAGTCCTTCTTCTTTATAACGTCTTATGAAGGCCAATATGGTTTCTCCTTCAACTATCTCAAACGCTGTATTATCTATATAGGCAGTTTTCATCTTTCGTTTTTTAGTTGAAGTAAGGTTTTAATTCGTCATCAAAATAGTGCAAAGCATTGCGCACTGGCAGTGGGATTCCTCCTCCGTGAGCACACAAAGAGCCCTGTTCTAAGGTAGTCAACAAGTCCGTAAATAGTTTACGGTCTATCTTATAATCTGAAGTCAGTGCTTTCTCAGATAATTCCTGTCCTCTTTTAGTTCCTAGTCGGCAGGGGAAACATTTTCCACAACTTTCATAAGCAGCAAAATCGAATAGGTGTTCTATTAATTTCATGATGGGATAATCCGCAGGCACACTAATCACTCCGGCATGGCCCAATAAAAAGCCTTCTTTGGAAAAAGACTCGAAGTCCAGCGTTAAATCTTCAATTTTAGACACGGGAACTAAACCGCCCAAAGGTCCTCCTATTTGTATAGCTTTTACTTCGGAAGAGAATCCGCCTCCCAATTCATTTACCACAGTCGAAAGTGGCGTACCCATTTCAACTTCATACATCCCAGGATTATTGAAAAAGCTATCTAAAGAAACTAGCTTGGTCCCTGATGAACGTTCTGTCCCAATCGCTTTCCATACGGTACCTCCATTGGAAATAATATAATGTAACGCCGCTAAAGTCTCTACGTTGTTTACAATCGTGGGCTTGTTAAAAAGTCCTTTTTGAGCTGGAAATGGTGGACGCACACGAACCTCAGGACGTTGTCCTTCAATCGAATTGATGAGCGCTGTTTCCTCCCCACAGATATAAGACCCCTGTGCTTGAATAATTTTAAAATCGTAATTGAATCCGCTGCCGTCAATGTCATCGCCTATAAGCCCTTCAATACGAAGTGCGTCGATGGCGTCTTGTACAATTTTGACAGACTCTGGGTATTCCGCTCTAATATAAACGATACCATAACTTGCTCCAGTGACATAGCCCGCAATCAACATTCCAAACAATACGGAATGTGGTCTTTCCTCTAAAAGATAGCGATCCGAATAGGCTCCTGGATCTCCTTCGTCGGCATTGCAAATAATAAATTTAGTGTCATTCTCTTCCCTTCGGCAAAACTCTAGCTTCATTCCCATGGGAAATCCTGCGCCTCCTCGTCCTCTTACATTCGAGGTTTTTATTTCTTCCAAAACAGCAGACGAATCTTTCTTCAACGCATCTCTAAAAGGCTGGTAGTATTCAGCAAGGGAGCTAAAAGGCAGTGTTAAAATGGCTTTTCCGCTCGCCTTTACGTTGTAATTGTCTTGGTTTATATTGTTTTCCTCAGCAATTATTTCAGCTAATTGGCCTATGGCCTCTCCCGAATAATTTTTTCCGTCATAATGAAATGCACTGTTCTCATGACAACGACCCAAACAGGTCATGTGTCCAATTTCATCTTCACTAAATTTGTCTCCTAACGTCTCAATCACCTTTTCTTGAGTCCCGGCACAAACACAGGCTGTTCCATTACAGACATATACTTTTTTACCTTTGTTTTCGGGTTTTAGAAAGTCGTAAAAACTGGCAGTCCCAAAGGCATTGGCATCACCCACTAAAAACTCTTCGGCCAATTTAGCCATCGCTTCTTCGCTAGGAGCACCATCAGGCTTGGCAAGTTCTCCCAATTTATTGAAGAAGTTATCCTGAATTCCTTTTTTACCTAATAATTCACTTAAATTATCTGACATATATCTAACTAGCTTTAGTGCTTGATGTATTTATTTTTGTGCGCTGCGGATTCGAATAACAAGTGGCTCTTTCATCTCTGCAAAAGGCAAATAAGGTAATTCCGAGTTCCTTAGCATAATCTACAGCTAAGGAAGAAGGAGCAGAAACTGCTGCCAAAAACGGAATCTTCGCCTTGAAACATTTAATTATTATTTCGTAAGAGATTCGACCACTTACGGTAATTATCTTGGCTTCTTTCAGTTGTCCTGTTGCAATCAACTTTCCAACCACTTTGTCCACGGCGTTGTGTCTTCCAATATCCTCCATGGCACACAACAATTTTCCTTCGATAGAAAACGCCGCGGCAGCATGCGTTCCTCCAGATTGCTTGAAGTCATGTTGAAATGCACTCATTTTTTCAAACAAATGGTGTAGGAGGCCAATATCTATTTTTTCGGTATCGTCGATGGTCTTTCCAATAAAGGCTAGGTCGCCCAATTCAGTTTTACCACAAATACCACAGGAGGAGACCGATAACAGGCTTCGACTGTTCGAATATCCCTCTCCTAATTTATCTTTAGGAATGGAAACGTTCACAATGGTCACAATGCCATCCTCGTTTTCCTTTTTCAATACAATATCGGGATTGAAATTTAGGTCGTTGATAATCCCTTCAGAATGTAACAAACCACGCACTAGACTAGCATCCTCTCCCGGTGTGCGCATGGACACGGTAAAGGCTTTATTGTTGATATTTATTTGCAAGGCTTCTTCCACAGTAAGCGCGTCCACAATTTTGTTGGATGCGTTCATTTCAAATTTCTTGCCTTCGTAGTTTCTAGTTGCCATGACTATTATTGTCTCATAAGTAGGACTTTCACAAATTTAGTGGAAAATAACGAAGGATTTTGTTAAAAAGACCCCTCGTATCACACTATTATTGCCTTTTCGTTAAAATAGTCCGGTGATGTTCCCTTCATTATCAATACTTATATTTTCTGAAGCAGGATGTGCAGGAAGTCCTGGCATTCTCATCATATCACCCGTAATGGGAATTAAAAACCCAGCACCGGCAGCAATTTCTATTTCCCGAATGGTAATCGTAAAGCCTGTTGGACGTCCAATGAGCTTCGGGTCGTCAGACAAAGATTTCTGAGTTTTAGCCATGCAAATGGGCAAATTCTCCAAGCCCAAATCGGCAATGGTTCTCAAGTTTTTCTTCGCTTTCGTCGTATAATCCACTTCCGCAGCTCCATAAATTTTAGTGGCAATCGTTTCAATTTTAGTTTTTACGTCGGAATTCCAATCGTACAAAGGCGTAAAATTGGACTCGCCAGACTCCACAATATCGATCACATGTTGCGCTAAATCTAGGGCTCCTTTACCTCCTTTCGCCCAAACCTCAGCGAGGGCGACTTTTACATTATTGTTTTCGGCAAACTCTCTCACCGCAGCAATTTCGGCATCACTATCTGAAACAAATCGATTGATGGCGATCACTGGAACAATATTAAACTGCTTTACATTCTCCAAATGCTTTTCAAGATTTGGTAAACCTTGTTTTAACGCTGAAACGTTCTCTTCGGTTAAGGATTTTAGGTCGGCACCTCCATGATACTTCAATGCTCTAATGGTAGTTGTAATTACAACAGCCTTCGGAGACAATCCAGCACTCTGACATTTGATATCCAGAAACTTTTCGGCACCCAAATCCGCACCAAAACCTGCTTCGGTTACGGTATAATCAGACAAAGACATTCCCATACGGGTAGCGATCACCGAATTGGTTCCTTGTGCAATATTGGCAAACGGACCCCCATGAATAATCGCTGGATTTCCTTCTATGGTTTGAACCAAGTTTGGTTTTATCGCATCTTTCAGTAAGGCAGCCATAGCGCCTTCAACTTTTAAATCTTTTGCATACACCGGTGCTTTTGCGAAGGTGTAACCAATAAATATATTCCCGAGACGGCATTTTAGATCGGCCAAATCGTCCGACAGACATAAAATAGCCATGATTTCTGAAGCCGCCGTAATATCGAATCCTGATTCTCTCGGCACCCCTGAAGTTGGACCACCCAATCCCACAACGATATTTCGAAGCGCTCTATCGTTCATGTCCATTACGCGTTTCCAAGTAACGGTACGCGCATCAATCCCGAGCGAATTTGTTTTACTCTGAATATTATTGTCAATGACTGCAGAAAGTAAATTGTGTGCTTTTTCAATGGCAGAAAAATCGCCTGTAAAATGTAAATTGATATCCTCCATGGGCAATACTTGAGAGTATCCACCACCGGTAGCTCCGCCTTTAATTCCGAAGACAGGCCCCAAAGAAGGTTCCCGTAACACCACTGTAGTTTGCTTGCCCAATTGATTGAGCCCTTCCGATAGTCCGATAGACATGGTTGTTTTTCCTTCACCGGCTGGTGTGGGTGAAATGGCGGTTACCAAAATCAGGTTGCTTTGCTGTACCTTATCCATGTTGATGGTGGAATGAGGGAGCTTCGCCTTGTATTTCCCATACATTTCAATGGTATCGACATCTAAACCTAGTTTTTCTGCAATGGTTGTGATATGTTTTAACTCAATTTCTTTCGCTATTTCTTGATCGCTCATTGGTTGCTTGTTTTTAGAGAACCACCAATTTAGCAATAATGAGTTAGATATTTAAAAAAAATGAAGGGGAGTTGGTGAATGGGTAATGACCAGTTGTAATTTTGCGTTAGATCAAAATTCATTGTTACCAACTTTTAAAGACCGATAGTTCGGTTAAAACATTTAACAAGATCTCATTTAGAAACTAATAATTCAGCTTTATCTTTTACATAATAGTAGCATACAGGAATTACAATGATAAAAACATGCAACAGAATAAACAAGAAAATGTGTTTACGCACAATCGTCCAATATTCGCAGAGAATAAAGCCCTCCAAACAAAGTGCCGCGCAAAATAAAAATATATGGGAAACACGTACAAGTCGCCTATAATTTGCATAATCTATCTTAGTTTTAGTAATAATAGATTTCTTGCTTTCTTGGAAATAATGCAGATTGGCAATAATAAAAACACATAGAATTAATGAAAAAATCAGTGCCCAGAGGTACAGATAAAAAAAGGAAATGAATTGTGTTGGTTTGAATTCCATTATATTGATTATACCACCATGTTCCATTTTGTTTTTACCGAAATCATCTTTCAACACTACACATTTAAACCCATTGAAAATTAAACTTTTAGGAAGAGTTTCATTGGTATATAAATCCACTTTCTCATAACTATTTAATGTAGCAAAGTCATCAGTAGATGATATAAGCAACCGATAGTAACCGGAAAAGAAGGTCTTCAAATCGAAATTATCTGGATTATATAAATGAGTCTCTGCCGTTACCTTTTTTAAAGACAAAAGATTGACAATTTTGGTCTCGAACATACGAAATGAATCATCATCCAATGATTTTTGCGGGACAAACTCAAAGATTTGTAGGTTATTCAAGTTTTTCAAGGCAAAATCTTTTATTTCGGATGGAGATATGTGTTTGTCAATTTCTAGATCTAGTTTTGATGGAAATAGAACAAAACCTATTGAGATACCCTCAGTCAATGTTGAATTCAAATCCTCCAAAGATTTTTTGACGCTAGCTTTAGAATGGTTGTTACCATCAAGTTCATGAACCAAATCGCTAAACAAAACAATATTCGATAATCTGGGGCTTTTATTTAAATTCTCGCTAATTGCGTTAAAAATGTTATCAAGATGCGTATTAACATTAGATGGATCAAGACTTTTGATTGCCTTTCTCTTTTCAACCAAAAACTCTTTTGTATCTCCTAATAATTCGATTAATGTCACCTTATTACCCGATTCAGACTCCAAACATCCAGAGAATTTTTGATTCAGCAAATTTTCAATTTTCTCTGACTGATTATCCGTTCCATTGTAAACATAAATTGCCAACTCTTTATCTCGAACTTTACAAAATTCAAACAACTTTTTAATAGAGTAAAATACAAGGAGATCATTTATATGCAAATCCTTAAACAGCTCTATATATGGTTGTTTATTCTGGTCAAATGATATTTCATCTTCAATTGTTTTCCTGGTCATTTTATCGACCTCCAGCGAACTAACAGATGGTGTGATATCAATAATAAAGATAAATTTTCCTTTAGCAGTTGAATCCTCCGTAGAATTATATTTGATCAAATTGGAGTTAACCTCTTTTGAAGGGTTAAAGAAGCTTACTAAACTTTTGAAATCGGTCGTATCTCCATTTCTAGAGTGAATAAAATCATTCACACCCACAATAAACAATATTATGGTTATTAAAAAGGGTATCGTCTTTTTTAAATATCTAATAGACCGAGTCTCCTCCATATTGGCATAAAATCCGACTAGCTTCTTATTAAATATAATAATAAAAATAGCGCAAGCGATTACACTTAAAACGATGATTAATCCAATATAATAATTATCCATATTTGACTTATCTATTCAACTTCATTTGGGCCTTACCATGAATAGTGTTACTTCAACTTTATATATTGTCTTTAGATGAAAACAATAAATAAAAAGTATTCTTAAAGTAAGAGTTACTCTACGTATCCATCTAAAAAAAATTACTCTTCTAGGTTAATCTGTGGCGCCACTTTTAACAACTCGGATCGGACCATATCCACTTTTAATGCTAGGTTCGCCTTAGAGTGATTCCCTTCATTGACCATAATCATAATTCCAATGACTTCTTCTGAAGTTTTCATAAGTAGCGGTCCACCACTATTCCCATTGTCTACATCGCAGTTTGTATCGAACAAATCGTATTCTGTATCATTCAAACTAAAAGTATTGGCAGTAATGATTCCATCTGTTATTTTATTTTCTGAATTGTTCATAGGATAACCGATGGCAAGAACTTCATCCCTTTGAACAACTGTTTCAGAAACCCCTAATAATAAAATTGGAACTTCCTCTAGCTTATCAATTTCTAACAATTCTAGAACAGCATAGTCCTTAAGGGGAGTCGATTCGCTTGGAACAAAGAGAACCTTAGCAACTGTTTCGATGGGAGGCTCAAACTTTTTGAAGACCACTGTAACGTCATCTCCAGCTTTCAAGCCTTGAACAACATGTTTCGCAGTAAGCATTTTAGTTTCGCTGATTCTAAAACTTGTGCCTACAGATCCATTACCGGCATCCAGCAGTGCAACACCATATTCAATACCAATTACCGCTCTAGACTTAATAATATCAAAGGCGAAAAGCGAGACTACAATAAATGGAAGCAATAAAGCAACTAGAAACGCAGTGGTATTTCTTTTTTGATACTTTTTAAAGAGAATTATCTTTTCTTTCTTGTTATTAGGTGTTATACCGTAATTATTCATAATCTAAAAATTTTAATTGCTATTTAATTTGCATCATTATCCATATTTTTCGGATTGTCATTCGGGGTCTCTTCCTCAATTCCGTCATTTAGTGTAGGTTTATAGGCGTTTCTCCGATTCGCCCACATATTATCTGTCAGCACCTCCTTGTACAAACTAGGGACATCTTCATATACCTCTTTCATTTGATCTATATAGCTGATGTGTTTCAGAGGAATAAATGGCATCGCTTTCTCTTCGTAAAAAACAAGCATATTCTTGATTTCACGTAACTCAAGTTTGTTGTCTCTTGAGTTCCTAAAGTCTAAAAATCCTCCCTCTTCAAATCTGGTCAATATTTCGGCCAAAGTATGGTCATCCGATCCAATGGTTAACTTAGGAATAGAATTGCTTTCCTGGAAGTTAATGTCCTGTGTAGAAACAAAGGCATTACCAGCTCTTTTTGCCATATCAATAGCTTTGGTAATATTATCCCTCACAAATTGTGTAACATCGTAGTCTGCCACAACGCCTGAACTATTTACCTTATCTTTATATTGGTACAATAGTAAATCATACAATTTGCTCTGAAGGTTATCGCGATTTTTGAATATCTCCCATAGATCCAAATTGGTTATATCTTTGCGACCATTTGAATATACTTCGTTATTTCTAGTGAAAAGTGTCAGCGAATTTTCTGTGTCTTTTTCAAACGATCCTGTAGCAAATACTCTGAGTATTGGAATTGTAGTATCATTAATTTCCTTTGCGATATCTCCGATCTTCTTCTTAATGGAATAATGGCGGTCGCTATCTCTTTTGCCGTGAACTTCAGCAACTATACTATACAACTTACTTAAATCAGTAATCTTCGGCAATGCTCGGCCAGTTTTCGATTTATAAGGTGCATCCTTTTTTTCCATAAAGGTCATTAGCTCAAATATCGTTTTGCCTAACAAATGCATTTTCATAAATGAAAAAGTGGACAACATTCTATCCTTCAAAGTTTCATTATGTTCAAGCACTATTTTATTTCGATCCTTTAACATCCAAGTGCATTGATCCCTAAGAAAGTTCTCCCAATTTTGCGTGTCTGAAGACATATCGTGTGTTTTCCAAAACCGTAAGGTTCCCCTCATCGCCTTAACTACCGATTCTAACACCTTTTGAGTATAGGTTATATTCTCATAATTATTTAAAGTAGTTACATTTAAGTCGTGTATCTCATCAATTATAAAACTAACAGCTTCTGTAATATTCCCTTTTACTTTCGCATATAACTGGTTAGATTGAGTGCTTGAAAACAACTTTTTCATATAGTCGTATTCATTTTCGTCAATGTTCTTACTATTTATTTTTCTGCTTTCTAACTCTATTCTTCTAACCAAATCATCATCTCCAACAATATCCAGTTTCTGAAAAGCAGAATTGATAATTTCATCCCACTTACGGTCAATTTTAGCTTCGATGGCGCCACTGTTTATTGGTTGTCCATTAGCCTTTTCTGTATCTAACCACCTATCTAACAGTCTACTTGATAGGATACATGCTATATTTTCCTCAATTTGTCCCTTAGGGTATTGAATTGCAGACATTCCAAATGTTCCATAGTTATAAATGATGGCATTTCCTCTGCCGTCCACGATACGTTCTCTTCTTTTATCATACATGCCTGCAATATTCAAGAAAGTAAACAAGCCTGCCATTTTAACTAATCCCTCGACGTCCTGAAGAGCAGGACTACCATCTTCATAATCTTGAGAAATAAACTGTGTATAATCAAATGGGCCCCGTAAAGATTCAATTTTGGCTCCGTCTGGCAACTTCTCGACATACTTGTTTTTTGTATCATTATATGCATCAAGCTCCTTTAAAGCGGCATATGCATTTGCATATTTATACTCTTCCCCTCTTAAGGAAGTGGGAATTGGAGGCAAAAGAAACAATCCAAAAACAAATCTCACATTTCGAATTAGTTTTCGCACCAAATACCCCATGTCAATAAACATTCCAGAAGCTGTGCCGCCAACCAAAGTTCCGACAACAAACACCACTGGTTGCGTGTCTACATCACCCTCTAGAACATGACTTCTAACTCTGGTATGAGCAGCGTTGATGGCATCAACAACGTTTTTGAAGTTATCCCCCTCTTTGTTTCTGCCCCATAAGGCCAATCTACCACAAGGCCTTATTCCTCCTGCTCCTGCTCCTGCGTCAACGAGTTGTTCATTGGGTGGCAGCCAATCATTAGACGCTTCATTATACTCTTTTACCTCTTTCACCATTAATTCAATGTCCGCTAAACTGGTATATACCCTTTTGATTTCTAAGTCCGCGTCTGGGATAAAATTCTTCTCCCCTGTAAAAGTTTCTATGTACAAATATTCGACATGCTCCGGCTTATTTTCTCCGAAATTCTCAAAGTAGAATTTTTGCGTTTCTCTAATGATATGATAACCACTACTTCCTAATCCAATTATTATTGTTGGTGTTGCCATTTTATAGTGTATTTAAGTTTTTTTTAAATTTTGATCTTTTAAAATAATAGAATAAAATTACCGCTACATAACAAATAATGTAAGGGAACAAAGAGTAGGTTTGATGCTTGAAGAAAGCTAGGTATACTTGATAATTAGACCAATCAATCACTCCAAAATCAATATAGTATAGAAGGACCGTAAATAGTATTGAAAAGACTACCAGAAACGAAACTACAGCCCATAGAAGAGACAATGAAAGACGGGTATCGCTCACAAGAAGTTCCTTTCCTCTTTTCTTACGAAATAATATCTTGCTGTATAAAAAATACAGCAGATATATCATCACTAATGCGATGATCAACCAAATAAGCGTTTTAATAATAGTAAATTCGGCACTATGATAGCCTAAACTTGTAAAAATTTCTTTCCATGTAATGTGTTCCATAATATTTGCATGTTACTGTTAAAATCCATCCATTTGGTCAGCCCCATCTGTTGCACTTGAATCTGCCTGATAGTGAACATTTTCGTGTTGAAAACTATCCGATGACAGTCTTTTCATTTTTTCATCCTGCTTTCTTTTAAAAACCCAATAGCCTATCCCTGCCAGTACGGCTAACACCAAAAAGAAAAATAAAAGACCACCACCACCTTCAGCATTGACTTTTATATATGTTGAGGTAGAAGCGCATATAGGTGATGATACTGAAACCTTGTATGTGTCGTCCGTAAGGTCAACTTTCAGAGAATTCGCGGCTATTGATTTGGATATATTGTTTTTGTTGTTTCCTGTAGTGCTTCTAACGGAAACTGTAAACCTGGTTCCTTCCGGGTAATTTTTGGCAGACCATCTTAACGTAACCGAATTATTCTCTACTTCTTTGGGCTTGTCTTTCTTTCCATTTGGAAAACTAGTTAGTGTTAGCTCACATACCTTGCTCTGAATAGAATCTCCCTGAACAATGGGAGGCGGCGGAGGGGGATTCCATGAAGTAATATCGGCAGTTAGGATTGATATTTTATACAACGATTCAATTGCAAAATCTATAGTCCCTTGCTTTGTGTCTGAATAAGGGTTCGATGCTGTATTAAAATTATTTAATAATACCTGCTGATCCTTAGAATATTTGGGTCTAGAATTGCTCCCTCCATAATCGTCATGTACGTTATCGGAAACAAGGATTAACACATATTTATCCAACCCTTGAGATTTTGCAATCTGAGCAATTTTTGCCTTAGACAACTCTAAATATGTTTTGTTATCTGTGACTCTTCTTGGATACTGCTGGTCGAAATAGGAAGTAATGTCTGAAGGAATTGAATTAACAACTTTTGGATTGACCATGTCGTAAATACGATGCGATTCACCGAATGGAAATATTATGAGTTTTTTCCCACGTGAAACCAACGGTTGTCCTTTGGTGATTTTCAAGGATGACCTAGGGTCAAAATTAACCGTGAAATTAACGTTGTTAATGGGATTGCCGAGAAGTAAATTTTTCACGACTTCCCGTGCTTCCATAAAATGTTGTTGTTTAATAGATTTAGAAACATCTACCAAAACGATTACATCATTTTGGGCATAACTTGAATTAAATAATACAAGTGCAACCAACAATAAGAATATTCTCTTTATCATATGTCTCGAAGTTTTTTAGGATTTATTGAAAAGAAGACTATTGAGAGGACAACATAAAACAGAGCGATCCAAATAACGAAATACCAAGATTTTGGTTTCATATCGTCAAAAATCTCTTGAATGGCAGTGGAGTATGTATCTATATTGAACCCGTCGTAGACAGCTCCAATATTACATTCCTCGAATTTCGTGATAAAGGTTTCTCTCCTATCGTTTAGATTAATTATAAAAACATTATCTCCGTAAAAATCCACGTATCCGTACTGCTCGTTACAAACGTTGTCATTAAAAAATGTCGGCAACGCCCCTGCTAAGTCTTCATCTTGAAAATCACTTGCAATGATTACACTTTTAGTATCATACACCTTTTGATTATTTCCAAGGAACTGTTTGGACACCAAATAATTGTGCCATAATGAATAAAGGATATGAGCATGATTGGAATTTACACCTTCGTAATAACTTATATCATTAATAAAATTAATAGGTGATTCTTCCAAAAAGGGTAGGGCGGTAAACGAACACAGTCTTTCAGGATCAGTTATACTTAAAATATCGCGAAAGTTGGTGTACGATAAACACTGGCTTTCTTCGTTATGAGGTGATACGGAAATAATGTAATCTGTATTCTCATCACTTAACAGCTTTAGTGTTTTGGTCAGTCCGTTTTTTCCGTAATCCAGCCTTCCATCTGCCATGCTTCCAGAGGCATCGATCACTATAGAAATTAAGGTGTGTCTTTCCTTAGTCAGAAAAAGTAAAAGGAACCCAAATAGCGGTAGTAAAACCCAAAGTTTAAACTTACCAAACGCTCGTTTTAGATTCAAATAAACAGACTTTTCTTTGAGAGCCGTTATAGGTTGATTGGTTATGTTCTTTAAATTATTACGGGTATAAAAGTTCTTTAACTGGAAGTACTTTATTATGGCAATTAAAAATGCTAGACAGATAGAAATAATAAAACTCAGTCTAAAAGAGGAATCAAAATAACCCCTAAAATCTATCGCCCATGAATGGAAAGATAAGATGACAATAATAAGAGCGGCGAGCATAGAAGCGATTACGTAGCTTTTAGCTATCACAAATGTTTTGTTCTTCTGTAGAGATATAAAACGAAGTTTAGAAAAAATTATCACCAACAGATATATGGCAAAGCATGTCAATATGGGAACTAGCCATAGAGCGTGGTCGAAAAAATAAACATAAAATTCGTCAACGTATAAGCCAAACGTTTGGAAAAAATTGACAAAATGTTCTGAAAAACGCATATAGTTTTTATTTTACAATTACCCAGGTATCTTCATTCTCGAACCCATGGTTTTTTTTAAATCCAAAGGAAACTATCTGTATAATATCTTCTCTTTGGGCCTCCAATTTTTTATTTATCTCCTTAGGATTATCTGAAGATAGTTTCGTGAAATTATATTCTTCATAATTTGTGAGCAGACGTACATAATTAAACTCCAATTGAACTAGCTCTAGACTCTTTGAGCCTATTGCAGCGAGGCATTGTGTTGCTATTTCCTGAATTTTTAAGGTGAAATTTGTGCTTTCGGAAGTGTAAGCATCCATAATTCGAATATTTTCAAGAAACAACACTGTTTTATTAAGGTAATTTTCCCAAAATCTGTTATAGGTATAACTTTGAAAAAACTCAATTCTATCCTTCTCTTCCGGAATACCATTAAGCTTTTCTATGAGATTGGAATTGGTTATCACTCCAGTAGACAAATTCCTGAATAAGCTCTTCCAGTATTCTACTTCCATAGATTTTAACATCCAATTATTCAGACTAAAAAGCACGGAAATCTCTTTATTTGTTAAAGAACTTGAGAGTTCAAGAATTGAAGTATTAACTTTATTCAAACTTTCATCTACGAACTCTAAGAGCTGTAAGTGATCATGACCGTGGCGCTCCAGATAGGGAGTGAAAAGCAATAAATCTGCATACCTTCGATGGTTAGATTCTAATTCATGATATTTGGTTCGTAGGTTTGTTATTTTAGATTCGCCTTTCTCTAATTCTTCAAATAGTTCATTCTTTTCCGTAATGATTTTCTCCTGCTTCAATTGAAATTCGTTGAGCCGTGTTTCTTTCGCTTCGATATTTCTTTTTAAAGACTGAACCTGTTCCCCAGAAGAACCCTTGAGATTGGCTATTTGGTTAGTTATAAAATTAGATTGATCCTTAAATTGTTCTCTAATGAATTCTTTAATATCTAAATTACTAGTAGTGGGTTTTAGCTCAGATTTTTTATTCTCCCTTGAATTCGCAACTACCTCTACCTTGTTGGCAGGTCGAGTCGTAGGTATTAAGGAATATCCTTTTATCACGTGTTTCGCTATAATATTATTCAATAGCACATTGTTATTCTCGGTAGTATGTACATCTCCTAATTCATAACCTCCTAAGGACCGCATATTACATCTAACTAATTTCTTGACCGTTGTTCCTTGTTCTTCGGCGTAATCCTTGAAACTTCCTCTTTCATAGGGTATTTCGACGTAAATAGGAAATCCAAATTTTCCTCTCCATAGTTTGTAAACTCCAATTAAAAAGCCCAACAAAATCAATATGCCAATTGCCAAATTGCCCCGTTTAGTTCCTTGCTTTTCCGTCCATTTATTTTCTTCTCTAACCCATCTGTCGAAGGAAAAAAAGCTGTCTCCTTTTAATAGTAGTTCATCTACGTTTGCAGGTTTTTTATCCTTAATTTTATTTAAGTCTTTCTCCGATATGGATTCTACTTCAAGAAGGAAAATCTCTGTATTTTCTCCCTCTCCCACCAGGGCAATTAATTTTCCAGTAGACAAAGTGTCGGTATTATATTCAAGTGAATTGGGTTCTTCACCATATTTCGATAATTTTTCAATCTCAACAAAAAATGTTGGGAAATTGGGGACAATTAATCTCACCGCTTTTCCCAGACCATTTGATTGGACGATAGTATCTATGCTGTGAAAGGGAATTGCCCGTTTTTTATTTACCAATATTATAGTATCTGCAATTCCCAATTTCCTAATTGGAGAAACATCTATTTTGTAAGTTTCCAGATCATCATACTTTTGGAAAATGACCTTGTTTTTGGAAGCTACCAAGTCTTTGTACTTCTTGGAATTGACATCGACTGAAACTGGCTGAAAACCAATTGGACATCTGAGAATATTATTTCCGACATATATAAAATCCTTCCTGCCTACTTTCTTATTCTTATAAATCTCCCCACTGTATATGGTAATTGGGAAATCCTGTTCAGTTAAACTTATCAATGTGTGTTTATCGAGATTATCCTCGTTCATATTACCATAATTAATGGCAACTTTTGTGTTAAATCTCACCCAGTTCTGCGCATATAATAGCTCACCGGAACACATAACTAGAAGACAGATTAATACTATTTTTTCTTTCATAACTTGTTATTGTTTACTCAACATACCATGTATAATGTTCTTCATTCTCCTTATTAATTTCCATATCCGAAACAACGCTTTCGGCCGTATTCACTTTTCCTGTAACCAATTTAATAGAACAGGTTACCATGTCATTTTCAAAAACCTCAATCCATTGTTGGGCAGCAGGCAAATCTGCTTTTATACGTGCAATTTTATTGCGTTTATGACTTAGCTCTTTGTTATTAATTATTTCCTTGGTATTCTTTCCCATTATTTGGTAGAACTCTACATGATGGTTATCAAAACCAAAGTCGTCTTCCAGAAAATATTCTCCAACAATTTTTGGGAGGTCACTTCTTGAGTTGAATCGTTGTCCGAAATCGACTAGTTTAATAAATTCTCCATGTCCATCTGTTCCAACGGGAGAATGTTTGAATCCAAAAGTTCCATTGGTTTTTACGTTATTCAATTGTATTCTCGATTTATTAACCCCATACCAGCATGCACCTTTAGCTACTGCTGTCTTGGATTCGGTAAACGATAAATCCACCACTTTACTTTTCTTGGCCAACATTAACACTGTTTCCTTAATTCTAGGAAAGAAGACACTTCTACCTGAAAAAATTACGGTATCCACGGTCGAATTTGATAAGTCCAAGACATCCTTTACAGCGGACGCTACGTTTGACAGAATGTACTTTTTGAAAGCGGGATGTTCGAAGAGGGTTGAGCTTTTAGATGCTAATTTTTTTCTTAATGGTTTTATTTTTTGATCATATACGGTTTTTGATACAATTCCATCGCTATACTTCTTTTCCAATTCATTGACCTCAGCTTTTATGGTTTCTTTAAAGCCAATTAAATTCAAGAACTTATCATCATCATGGATAGAAATGCTAATTCCAAGTTCTTTTCTAATTACTTCGCTTAACTCGGTAGGGTTTAAAATGAAGTCTTTCTTTGCATTAGCATTCTTAATTATTGCCTTTTTCAATTCTAAGGTTACTCGTTTTAACTCCGTTCGATTATTTGATGAATCTTGATGATTCTTATTAAAAGCGTTCTTCAAATAATTGTTGAGTTCCTTATAACTAAGGCTATATTCAAGGAGTATCTTCGCCAAAACATAATCAATGGTATCTCCACCAATTCCGTATCCCAGTTTACCAAGAATATCTGTTCGATAGTTCATTTGATTTTTCTCATCTAGATAGGTGTTGACCCCGACAACGGTTGCATTGATCGTAGCCCCACCCATATCGAATATGAGTACTCTTTCCTCCTTAAGTTCATCTGTATTAAACTTATTGTAATTGGCTATATAATTAAAAAGAATTGCCTCAGCTTCATAGACATATCGAATCTCCTTAAATCGTTTGTTATGATTGGCATCCTGCACACCTTCAAAGGCACCTATCATGTCCGCAACCTTTGATATGGTAAAGTTATTAGGCACCGCCACAACGGCTCTTTTTGGATTGAATGGGATGTCTGAGTCAAAATCAATTCTGTTCTTAGTAATAAAATTGTTCAGTTCATTAAAAGACCCATTGATTAACAAGGCCGTCAATTGCTTACCGCTTAATTGAATTTCATTGTCCGTGAAGACTACTCTTTTTACATCTTTGTATCCTAGAAGCTTTTTGACCGATTGAAAAATTATATCCAATTTCAGTCTTTGATCTGCTTCCTTCCCATATCTGAAATATTTCTCACCCCCTTCATCAGTTTGCCTATAATAATTTGGAAATTGATCGTCTCCAATGGCACTTTTCGGATTAAATGACAAAATAGAAGGCATGATTTCTTCATCACCAACCTCGTTTTTTTGCATTACAATATTATTCCCTATAACGGCTGCTGCCATGCACGTTCCACTGGTGCCAGGATCTATCCCTACCCATAAGTCTCCTAGCTCGGGTCCGATTTGGAAATGACAGGAAATTACCTTTTCAGTCCTTTGTGGCTTTATAAAAAATAATCGCTTTTCGGTGATTTTAAATAGAATGTTTAGCTTCACTTCTTCAGGCTCATCATAAACGTGTAAACTGTCATTATTTACAAAATATAGTAGTAAATCGAAGCCTTTACCGTTAGTAACTATATTCAATCGGTCCCTAACATAGTACTGCGCTGTTGACTTTTCAGACTTTTTTAAGAATATATCTAATTTTTCTGGCTTGGTTTCAATCGTATATATTTCGGCGCTGACCTTCACTTTCCTCCAAGTAAATAATTTCATATTGCCAAACTGAAGCGCGCCATTTATTAACAGGTTTGCCGTGAATCCCCGATCTGTAGAAGTAGCGGGCAGGTAATCTGTCAAAAGCCTACTAAAACCCTTGTCACTTTTAATCCTTTCGAAACTATCGGTAAATCTTGTGATTTCGACCATTAGTCCTTTAGGTCGAGCCAAATAAAAGAGAATATATATTAACAGTATTAATAATATAGTAGGCAAAAATATATACATGAGAACAATGGATTTTTTCGTTTTAAAGTTGGATGAGCCGATAAAGACATTGCGCGAAGGCGTTTCGTATACCAAATTGAGAAAGGAATTTTCATACAATTTATACTTACCATACAAGGAGTAGTTTACAAAAATAGGGCTGCGTATTTTCGCATCCTTGTAAGTTTGAATCCCCTTTAAATTTATGTCCAAATCATCAAAACGGTACACTGGAAACTTGTTCTTATCATATGAAACTTCGTAATTCATTTCATTCTTAAACAAATCTTCGTTGTTGTTATCCGTGATTTTCATCTCTACTCTATCAATGGAAAAGTTTACGTTATGCGCAAACTTCAATGATTGAAGGCTTATGTTAAAAGCTTCGCTGCCAAAGGACTTTTGGTTTACTCTCACATCAGAATCTAGGAAGAGCCATGTTTCATCCGGTTTCTCTTTGCCAGAATTAGGTCTTATTTTGTAGGCAACTATTCCTAATAATACTTCCTCTCCATTTCTGTAGGATCCTGTTTTAAATTCAAAATCCAAATAGTCGATTTTATGAAACTTTCCACTTAATAGGTCATACTTAGAAAGTATATCATCGTAATAATAGCTCTGATTCTTAAAAATATTCTTCAATAACTTAATATCCTTCTTGTTGCCAAGGTCAGCTCCTGTAAGAAAATCACTTAGAATGATGATAATATACTCCTGAGAGTAAGCCGAACTACTCACAGCATCCATACCTAAGGGATACACTAGATTTGAAAAGGAATATCCATTACCCCATTCTGGCTTCTCCAAAGACCAGAGAGTATCTAGATAAGAGTTAACGTTGCTATTACCTTTAGTCTTTTTATACTCGCCCCAACGAAAGGAAGGCTCTTTAAAAAAATTGTTGCGAAATTCACTGTATAAAGTCTTTTTGTCCTTAAGGAAGTTTCTATTTCGCCATAAATTATCAGCTTCTCGTATGTTTAATCCAAAATAGAAGAATGATATTTCATCTTTTTGATTGTCAAAAAATCGAACTGCATTTAAACGTTCTTCTTTCAGTAGAAATGGTTCTTGAAAGTTTTGTAATTTTTTATTTAAGAATAAGTTTACTAAAGTATTTTTGAATTCCTCTGTCTCCATTTCTTTTGAATAGAAAGGGAAGGAAATGTCATAAAATATAAGAAAATGCCTTCTATGTGTATTTGTTTTTTGCGTATCAGCTTCTTGTCCGAAAACGATGTCTCCAGTTAAGGTTAAGGCAATGAATAAAGGCAACAGCACTTTAATCATAATTTAATTAAGGTTAGTTACTATTCCAAATCTCCTTAGAATGGGTTTCAGGCTTACTTAAAAAATAGAGATGCATCTTCGTTTCAAGTAGATTCCTTAATCATCTTTCAAAAAAGACATAAGAAGTCCCCTACCAAAAAGGCACAAGTAATACTGTAACCATCGGAGCCATTTAGCTCGATGCTTCCAAGAAATTTGAATCCAAATACTATTGAATTCAACCAAAAAAATTAAGGGAGAATTGATTCAAATTTAACTTTTTTTTTGATTCGCTAAAATTTTTATCGAATTATTTTAAAAAATAGCACCCAAAAGGTCCTCAATATTAATGGTTTTCTCTGTCTCATTATTTTCAATGATCTCTCCGTTAATAACCTTAAGGACCATTTTATATCAATTAAAACAGGGCGCAATTTCTATTTTTCAAAACCCCACAAATTCTCTTAAACAATATTCGTGAAAGATCACCTCCCCTCCAATACGGATATTCCCGTAAATGTCAAGACAAAGGTCTCATTACTAATTGTTTGAATTATTTTAGTGCTTGTTTAATTCGTCATGATTGATTTATCATCAAGAATCTCTAGTGTAGTATGCTGTTCAAGATATGATGGAGAAATACTCAAAAGTACTTGACAAGTATTCCAATGCTTGAAAATCAGCCAGAAGTTGGTTCAAATCTAATCCCAGGGTAAAACCTATAATCACCTATGCTGCTTGTGTTCACATAACCCTTCATGCTCAATAAAGTTACCAGGGACAATCATACATTCGTTGGAAGTTCTAAAGTATCGTTTGGATTTGAACCAAGAGTATAAGTCAATCAATCTGACAGGAGACCAAGGTTAGTAATACGATAAACACTATGAAATTTTCTTTCATATTTATCATCTTTCAGATAAGGCTTAAAGTTCTACTATAAAGAAAGTGCTAGCTAAAAGGTTTTTATAAGATTAGTTGTGCTGTCTAAGCGGCCCATTTAGCAAGTACAAACCGAATAGAAAATAAGCAAGAATTTTCGCAAGTTGGCTTGTACTAGCGCTTAATTTCATATGGTGTTGTATGCCGTACTCTATTCAATTTTTTCTCCATTTGAATCATAAACACCATCTTCCTTAAATATTATTCTGTATTCACCACCAAATGATTTCATTACATCTAAGGCATTTTTTAAATTCTTACAAGCTTCAATAAGAACTTGCTCTTTTTGTAATAAAACAGAAACATCTTTTACTTTATCTTTTAGACCAGCCATTAAGTCATTAATTGTATAAGAAACAGGTCCAACACTAATTAAACCTCCCAAATGATTTTGTTCTTTTGAATCGAATAAAACATATTTATGTGCTTTATATTTTTTCACAAGTTCTTGCTCTTCAGGTGTAAGAATCGCTCGTGCTTCAAGGGTAAATTTAATGCCCCCAAGCATTCCCTTATCTTGATTTCTTTTTAGTAATAATTCCATTCTTATACCATTTCAATTATTTATAATTCCCTTTATGTACGTGACACCGCTCCCCCTGTTCCTTTACAGTGAATACATACATTGTTATCTCCTTTATTGTTACTTCCGTAACAATCCGAACATTTCATTAATGCTGTTCTACACTACCATAATTACTTTGATTCAAAAAATTTTTCAGTATGCTTACAACTACTGGTTCGACAAACGTAAACTACAAAGTTGCCTTTTGGTTCAGATTTTTCAGATTGTGCATACATTACAGAATTACAATACGGACATTTCTTTCCTTGTGCCATTTCTTTTCATTTTAGTTGAGTAATTTATTATACCTTCATATTGCGCAGAAGTCCAAGAGTGACTTCCGCCATTTGGGCAATTATTATTTAGCGGTGGGCTTGTTACTACTTGACCACATTTACTGCAAGTCCATTTCATAGTTGTTTAATTTTAATAACGAATACTCTTTGTAGAATTTTCTGCATACTTCTTTAATTTTAAATGGATGCTTTTTTCGTATTGCATACAACTCTAATCATCGAAGCCTAATAGCTCAATACTTACAAAAATTCTCTTAAACAATATTCGTAAAAGATCCCCTCGCTTCCAATACGGATATTCCCGTAAATGTTAAGTCAAGGGGCTCATTGCTAATTATTTGAATTATTTTAGTGCTTGTTTAATACGTCATAAATGATTTTGAGAAGATTTCTACATTGTTTCATATACTTGGTATTTATTCTTTCATTTAGTGCTAGCGGTGCTATGGTTAATATTCCTATGGAGTTAATTGCAAAGGAAACAGACCTAAGCTTACTAATTGAAAAAGCGAAGAAATTAGAAAGTGAATCCAATTATAATCAAGCAATTAAGGTATATAACGAAGCGCTTCAAATTGCAGCTGATCAAAATCTGATTGCAGATTCGGGTTTTATTTATAAGAAAATTGGTCTCATTTATTATCGTCAGAAAAATTATCCAAAAGCAATGGCCTCTTTTAAAAAAAGCATCCAACTCGATTCATTATCCAAAAACGCAGCAGATGCCCACTTCAATATATCGCTCATCCATAGAAGAAATGGTAGGGAAGATAGCCTGTTATATCGATTGGACCAGGCGGTGGCTATTTATAAAACTCTTGAGGATTCTGAAGTTAAATTCCGCACCTTTTCAAAGGCAGGTATTCTCTATAAAAATGCCGGGCAATACAACAGTGCTGTAAAACACCTTTTGTTGGCATATGATGGCTTTGATCGTTCCAATAATCCCGCAGGAAAAGCAAACGCCAGCAATATTCTTGGGGCTACCCAACGGCTATTAGGAAATCTTGATATTGCCGAACAATATTATAAAGAAGCACTAAATTTAAATCTCGCCCTCCAGGATACGCTGCAAACTTCGTTCAGTTATATAAAAATAGGCAACTTATTGAAGGAACAAAAAAAATATGATTCGGCGGTTGTATACTATGAAAGGGGGGTTCAATTCCAAGATCAAATAACACCAAAAAAAGAGGTTGGGAAAATGCTGAACAACCTAGCTTCGGTTTACTACTTAATGGGTAATTATACAAAAGCGAATTCAACCTATCTACGAGCATTAGCTGCTAAAAAACAAGAAAAAGACACACTTGCCCTCGCTTATACTTACAATGAACTTGCTGTTTTATCTATTCACAACCAACGTTTTAAAATGGCAAGAGCCTATTTAGATTCAAGCAAAACGTTTTTAAAGAGCACCAACAATAAGGATGTCATTCTGAGAAAATATGAAATCGAAGCTCAATATTTTAAGGAACTAGGCGATTTTAAAAACGCACTAGAATTTCAGGAAAAATACACGCTTCTATACGAAACTATTTTCACGGAAAACCAAAGTAGGATTATTCAAGAATTTCAGGAAAAGTTTGAGAGCGATAAAAAAAAGAAAAAAATTGTCGATCTTTCTACTAGCAATAAAAACAAAGTTGAAATTATCGATGATCAAAAAAAAGATCTTCGTCAAAAAGACATTTTACTAGCGTTAGCCTTAGTGATTTCCCTACTAGGCATAGTATTATACTTTTATGTAAAACAAAGCCGGAAATCTCGAGAAAAAGATTTGGAATTGCAAAGGCTCGAATCCATATATGAAGGCCAGGAAACAATTAAAGAGAGTATTAGTAAAGACCTGCATGATATAATCACCACAAGTTATGATGGAATTCGGTTGAAAATTTTGGCTTTATCGAAGGCAAAGAATCCAGCAGCGGTGAGTCAAAATATTATCAGTGAAATCAAAGAAATTAACCAAGAAATACGGTTAATCTCGCATCGACTATCTCCACTTGGTGATAAAATTAAAAGCACATCTATTCGTGAAATTATTACGTCTCAACTCTCCGAATTTCAATATTACAGAAAAATATTTATCGATGTGCAATTGCCACTTCCAGAAGAATTGGACGCTATGAAGTTAAGCTCTCAAACGAATTTTTATGGTATTATTCTAGAGGCGCTAAGTAACATTGAGCGACATTCTCAAGCTACGGAAGTAAAAATTAAGCACAAAAGAAAACCAAACAAGCGCCTGCTATTTACTATTTCTGACAATGGCGTTGGTTTTAAATCGGAACCAAATAAACAAGGTATTGGTTTGCTTAATATGAAGCAACGTACCCAATTATTATTTGGGGAATTCAAAATAAAAAGTACGGAAATTGGCACTGAAGTTTCCTTGGAATTTCCCATTAAAGAAAATATGAAATGATATCATTATTAAAAATATTAATCGTTGAAGATTCACAAATATTCGCACAAGGATTGGAGCTTCTTCTTGAACAACATCCGCTAATTGGAGGGATAGAAATTGTTAGTAATTTTGAGCATACTTTAATTTCTTTACGGAAGAATTCTGTTGATATAATTATTCTTGACCTCAACTTTGAAACCAGCGAATACGATGGATTCATTATCGCTAAAAAGGTAAAACAGCTGTATCCGAAAATTAAAATTATGATTCTCACGCAGCACACCCGGATTAGTCATTATGAGCGCCTTTTTAACGAATGCAAAGTAGATGCCTATTTAGACAAACAACTGGGAGTTGAAGAAACCTACGCTGCCATTAACAGCGTTATGAAGGGAGAAAAATATGTTGATTTTAATATCTCCGAAATGCTGGAAATTGAGGGATGGATGAAGGCCTCTCAAAGAGAAAATGAGGTAATACAATTAATGATAGACGGCTACATTCAAAAGGAAATTGCAGATAAACTCAATATAAGCCCTAAAACCGTGGAGGTGCATATTCGAAATTTATTTGAAAAATTCAATGTCAAAAGTTCGATTGAACTCGTGGCCAAATATGTAAAATATAAAAGTGCAAACAGAGAGAATGCGGAGGATTCAATTCCTCCTTTCAAGACAATTGAATAAAAAGGGGGTGCCTATGGGTACCCCCTTCTCAGAACTAAATTAGTTACCATTTGGATCTACTTCCTCACCGGGCTCTTCGCTAGGTGGGTCTGTAGCCAAGGTCTCAATTTGTTCTTTTTTCGTACTCGCGAAATTATCGGGAGTACATGAGGTTGAAGCTAATAACAGCAACAATCCCATTGAAAGAAAAATGATTTTCATGACATTTTGATTTAAAGGCAGTGCTTTGTACTGAAGCACCACCGATTGAGCAAAATGTCTTGGCCAAAACATTGAGTTTCACGATGAAACCTTTGGCTAAATTATGACCGATCATCAATGATAATAAGCCATGGCTGGCCATGGCTGAAAAAAAATAAAAATGAACCTATGTCCAACAATCTATTACAAACCAAAGAGGAAGTTTTAGGACTATTCTTCTTACTGAAAAAAATAAAAAAACGACTTGAAAAAAATTTTTCGATAAGTGATGAGGAAGCCTGTAAAGAAATTGAGGATCAGACCGAAGCCATTGGTAGGAAAGTATCCAACCGATCATTTAGACGAGTGTTAAATTTTAAAGAAGATCCTTATATATCTCTTGGGAAAATGAACGATTTAATTTATTGGTACACCAGTGAAAGCTATTATTCATTTCAGAAATATATAAATGATAATACTGAAGAATTATTTAGCTCAAATTTTCTCTCTGAAGATGAATTGCAACTTGTTTTGAGTAAAATACAACTTCACAAATTGAGGTCTCAAGAGGAAACTCAAAATTTAGACGGCACGGCTGAAACAGAAAGAAGTGAAGATTCAGGAGGGGAAACACTGGAACCGAAAAAACCGCATGGTAATGAAGGTGACACAGTGAGTGAAAGCAACAATCCAGAGGGTGGTTCCACCGATATTAAACAAATCAATGTATTAAGCGCATTTAATTCTTCCAAAGCAAAAAAAATCAAAGGAAAAATACGTCAAATAAATTTCCTAGGGCTTAGCAATAAACAAGAAGTAGATGAAGACGATAACCAAAACACAGAATAGTGGTTTTACCACTAGCTACTGAAATTCAAAACTTAATATCAAGACAAAATGTGTACGTTTCAAAAAAGGTTAAATGAAAAAGAAATAGGCTGTTATTATTCAAAGTTTGATTCCTTGTTCGACAAAATCCCATTAGACGAACGAGGGCTCTGTATTTTTCATAGCAATAATGAAACATGGAAAATGGAACATAACTTCATTCTTCATTTGGAAACATTAATTACGCGCTTGGAAGAAGAACCACCCAGTACAAAAATATTTCTAGAAGACATAATTTTTACTGGCAATATCGAACATCTGTTTAATAATAGGAAGTTCAAAAAGGATATAAAATTTAACCACTCGGTATTTAAAGAGGCCTTTACTTTAAGTTTATCCACATTTGAAGATCTAGACTTTAATTCTACAATATTCAATAAAGGTGTGTCCTTTACCAACATATCAGTCAAAAGCATGATGTTTGATCATGCCAATTTCAAATCAAAATTGTCCATAGACAAGTCCAACTTTCATGACGCCTTCTATATGCTGAATGCCGATTTCAATGGAGGAGTTTCTATTATGAATTCCACTTTTCATCACAACTCTTTTTTTCAGAATATAAAAACAAATCTAGGTAAATCTCTTAGTCAAGTAAGGTTTAGAAATATTCATTTTAAAAAATTTACAACCTTTGAGTCATCTGAATTTAATGCTTTGGTCGATTTTAAACAAATAACTGTGTATGCGGAACTTTTTTTTCATAAAACAAAGTTTAATTACACCGAACCACTACCCATTGTATCTTCCGTTACTTTTGAGCAAATAAAGGTGAAAGAAAAAGGGAGATTAGAATTTAGAGGAACTATTAATAACAAAATGTTCGATAACGTTATGGATGTTAGTTTCAGAGAAGAAGAGATTGAGGGAAAGTTGCTTTTTGAGCATACAAATTTTACCAAGTTTAATCTATTAGCAAGAGAACGCTTGATTAACGCCACAAAGGCGGAAAACGCCAAAGTCTTTATTGGCCTTGGATGTATAAAATATTATAATCAAACGCCCCTAAAATCGATTGAAATAAGTGCTGACAATAAAAATTTAGTTATTGAACTCTGCAATACATTTGTGGATTATTTCACTAGAAATGGTGGGTTTAACCTGGGAGTACAATTTGTTAGTAAAACGGATAAAAGAATTAACTTTTTTTACTTTTCTGATGAGGTAATTCCCTACGACCAATTCGAATCGCAGCTTCAAAAAAGCGAACAGAGTATGTGGCGTTTAATTAAAATAGAAAGTGATAATTTGACCACTCAACCACAAAAAAATAGCCTTCCATCTAAAGTAATTAATGCAACAGACACGATAATAAATTTAATTGGTTTGGTGTTGAAAATTGGTTCGCGATTCCCTTTCGGACTCATTTCAGAAGAAGAAATTTCAGGGCTACTACACACAACTTTACCTGCCAATACTAAACTTAATAATGGCATAATTGTCAATCAAATTGTGCTTTTTGGACGAAAAAACACACAATCTTTTCAAGTTAAAAAGCTGCTCTAATTTTCGATAAAACACTATGGAAATGTATATATTTAAATAAAGAATAGGAGGCCCAAAAAGGGACCCCCATTCCTCGAACAAATTTAATCCTCGTTTGGATTTACATCCTCACCCGGCTCTTCGCTAGGTGGATCTGTAGCCAAGGTCTCAATTTGTTCTTTTTCCGTACTCGCGAAATTATCGGGAGTACATGAGGTTGAAGCTAATGAAAGCAACAATCCCATTGAAACAAAAATGATTTTCATGACATTTTGATTAAAGACAGTGCTTAGTACTGAAGCACCGCCGATTGAGCAAAATGTCTTGGCCAAAACATTGAGTTTCACGATGAAACCTTTGGCTAAATTATGGCCGATGTTCAATGATAGAAAGCCATGGCTGGCCATGGCTGAAAAAAATAAAAATTAAACGATGGCTAACAAATTATTACACAGCAAAGAGGAGGTTTTAGGACTATTCTTCTTACTGAAAAAAATAAAAAAGCGCCTTGAAGAACATTTCTCAATAAGTGATGAGGAAGCCTGTAAAGAAATTGAGGATCTGACGCGAGAAACGGGTAAGACAGTGTCCAGAAGATCATTTAGAAGGATGCTGAATTTTGAAAAAAATCCCGTTATTTCCCTTAAGAAAGTGAACGATTTAATTTATTGGTATACTGATAAAACCTATTATTCATTTCAGAAATATATAAATGATAATAATGAAGAATTATTTAGTTCAAATTTTCTCTCAGAAGAAGAATTGCAACTTATTTTAAGTAAAATACTGCTTCACAAATTAAGGCATCAAGAGGAAACTCAAAGTTTAGAAGATACGGCTGAAACAGAAATAAGTGAAGGTTTGAGAGGGGAAACAATGAAGCCAAAAGGAATAATGAAAGCCTACCAGGATGCCAAAACGAAGGGCATACTTACGTATTTAGGAGAGCCAACCAAAGGACTACTGCATAAGTGCCTTTTGGAGTATATCGACTCCAATTATTACGACGCGTCTCATGAAAATGGTATTCTAAAATATTTCTCTAGCAACATTAAAACTATTGAATTAGTCATTATTGAAAGCAAGGAAGGAGATTTCAAACCTATGGCAGATTTACTCAACGGAAATACCGATAGCCCGAATAGGAATGGCACATTTCCTCTTCTCAAAATATTATTGGACTATGATCTTTCATTCTCCATGGACACCCTTCAAAAAGTCGGCCCTCTTGGTTCACAGGACGCATCACAAGAAGTTATTATAGAAAGCTTGACCCAATACTATCTAGAACAGGACAGCTTCAATAGCATCAGGATCAATGGAGATTTTGACAATGTAATCGGCGCTTTACCAATGAAAGATTACTTTATTCAACTTTCTTATTTGACCTTGCAAAATATGAAGAATAGGGATAGTTTACTTTATTTGGAAAAGGAGAACTCGCATCACAAAGTTTCCTCTAACTATGGAGAGTTTTTTGGCGCAGACTCTACCGAAAATCAGACAGCCTATAATTTATTAAACACTGAAGGGAAGGTTATAATCACTGGAAATCCTGGAGCAGGAAAATCAACATTCGCTCGTTGGCTATGTTTTAATTTTGCACAGAATAATCCCGCTGGGAAAACACTTTTTTATTTTCAACTTAGGGACCTCGATTTTAATAATTCAGATTTTTTGCTCACTTACCTTAAAAAAAACTACTTCTCCGAATTAACTATTGCAGCTCAAAACCTCTTGAGCTTTATAACGACATTTGATCGATACCAGCTCATTCTTGATGGCTTCGACGAGCTTCCTCAAAAAAACAAAAAGAAGTTGCTAAAAGCTGTACAAAATCTAAATTACATTCTGCTTTCACGACCTTATGGTATTTTGGCGCATGATATAACTTTCGATCTATCCTACCAAATTGATGGCCTCAACAGCACAAGAATTTCACAATACATTTCTGCAATTTTATTAATAAAAAAGCACCTTGACCGATCGAGCAAGGAGCTCATAGTAACTATTAAAAGCAATCAGGTACTTAGTGATTATGCTCACAACCCGTTAATGCTTTCCTATATCACCTTCATTTATGTAACGGCTAAAAATCCTGAAAAAAAACTTTCCAGTATCCAGTCAGTTTACGGATTACAATTAGAAGTCTATAGCTGGATCACTGAATATGCTTACAAAAAGAATGTAAAGCTAACGGTATCCTACAAATTTAAAAGACAGATTAATAAGTTTGCCTTCGATATGCTTGCCGATAAAAAGTATATTTATATAGGTACTTATGACAATGAGTCTGCTAAAATTGCAGATTACCTGTCCGCCCTAGGTCTTGGCTCAAAGACTCGATCTTCCAAGAATGCTTATCAATGGCAGTTCAGTTTTCACACGGTAACTTTCCAAGAATTTCTAGCCGCACAATTTTTAGAAGAAAACGAACTCACAGATCAGTCAATAGCGTATTTGGTGACAGATCAGTTTTTCTGGAACGTTTCCATCATGCTCTTTGGTTTACTTACACTTCGTACCAATCATCAGACCTTAGTTATTGATAGTTTACAATTGTTATTAAAAACTCACAAAGAAACCGCTTTTGATTACTACCAATGTACTTATTACATGCTCCTGGCAGAATGTAACAGCTCACTTATCAACCAATTTATTGAGCAGACAGATATCTCTTTAATGATTTCATTCTATGAAAGTGTCTCTGATGATTCATTTTGGGGTGACACGAATTACGAATCCATCAGAAAAATATACCATAAACTATCGCCAACTTCCCAACAAATAGTGGCGGAAGAAATACGTATCAGATTGGAGCAAATCATGTCAGTTGATTTGAAAAATTTTAAGAACACCTATGTTGATTACCTGGCTAGTCTAATAAAACTGATGCGAGGCCATTCCAATGATCTCATAATGACATGTCTGCTAAAAGTATTAAAACACCTTAGAAAATATGAAAACGATCAAAGCATAGACGATGAAGATCAAGTTTATTTACTGATTATTACTCATGATTATCTAGGTATGTTATTGGACTTTTCTACCGAAGAATTATTAATTCGATTCAAGGGTTCTATTGCCAAAGTCCTATACAAAGCAAATATTTATACTGTTAACCGAAAAATAGAATATTCTCTGAACCACTTCGAACATCTCGTCTATAATTACGTTAAAAAATTTACTCCAATTATTGAAGAGCATATTAATTCCAAAGCCATTTGTGATAGTTTTTCTGAACAATTAGAAGAGAAATACAGCGAATATTTTGGCAAAGCACGGATCCACAATGCCAAATCTTCCTATGCTTTTACACTTAGTTTTGAACTATTTAAATACATTTCTCAAGAGTCTATCCTGACCAAGGATCACTCATCCTATTGTTTGGAAAAAGTCTCCTTAATAAGACGAGTCATCAAAAATGTAGATGAAGACCTCGAAGAAAATTTAGAATTTCTAATGGAGTTAGATCATACCAAAGAATTTGCCGTTTCGGCTCTAATTACTTGCAATGATCCTAGCCTCTATGACTTTTTAGTCGATACTATTAATGAATTTGGATATGAGTTTTATTTTGAAATACCCAACAATAAGGCATTCATTAAGTATGTAACGGAAAAACTAGAAATAGCCATAAAAGATAAAGATTTCCCTAAAGCTTCTATCGTTATTATGGCCATGGAAACAACAAAGTTTTCGAATATAAAATATCACTTCTATACTTTCGAAAAATTACTTTACAAATTAGCAAGTCAGCTTATAAAAAGCGAGTATAACCCATTCGAAACCGATGAATTTAATGGCGAGCACCTAAATAATATTTCTCAATTATTCCTGTCGATTTGCGAACTCCCGGTACAATCCTACGATAAAAAACGCTTTCTGAATTTTTTAATTTCTAATCAATTCGTAGGTCTTGACTTTATTAAAAGAGCGGTTATTATTGAAACGTTAACGTCGAACATGCCCTTCTATGAGGAAGAATACTGGCAGCTTCTTAATACAATTTTTGATTATTACAATTGGGAATTCTTTAAAACAATTCCAGTACTTACAAATACTGATTTATACCTGTTCGAAGCCAATCAACCGCACTTAATGGAAATATTCCTTCGAACATTTGACGGTGATAACATGACTGCCAAGGAGTACACAAAAATTCAATGCGATTTGATACTTAAGGTAATAACCATGCTTTTCTATGGCTTATATGGACATTCTGATGCCAAAAGAAAGGTCTTTCTAAAAACAGTAGAAAGCCTACAAAAAAATCCAAGCATCAGACTAAAAAATTCATTAGTTTCCACGCCAATTGATATGTCCAATGATATATCTTATTCCCAGGAAACTGGTATGGATGTAGAAGATGCTATTTGCAACGCTGCGCTTGCAAGCATATTTCTATTCGCAATTAGCGTGAATTCTGACAATCTTTTATTTGAAATTTCGCTGGAGGAACAGCTAAAACTTAGAGCGGAAAGCCGATCCATGGTTATTTTAGGGGTTATTAATATCTATGAAAGTTTTTCTCATATTTCCAAAATCCAAGATTTACTACCCATTATTGGGGAATCTATTTATACAGATGTCAACGAATTTATTAACCTACGACTAATATCTGAAAGAGAATTTGACATCAACCATTTATCCAAATTGATGAATCTGAAAGGGCCCTGAAATCGAAAATCCATTTTTTTAACACAAATAAACGGCTTAAACCCAGTCATTGCTGCTCTTAAACAAAATAACTCCTAACACAACAACTTAGGCTAGATAGAAAAAGGTAAAAATAGTATTGACAAGGCGTGTAGTCAATTAATTCACAGGGCGTCTTTCTTCTTCAGACCCAGTTTTCTTTTTCGAGATGATTTAAGCTTGCTATTACCAAAACTATGGGTGTAGATGAGTGTAAATGTCCTATTGCTTAAATCGAATTCGTTTCGCGTGAAAATATTCTGGTCTGGTAGATCCGTTCCACCCACGAATTCCAATGAATCCAAGGCGCCGTTGATAGAGAATTTCAGGGTTCTATTTGTCGCTGCATAAGTTGTCAGTATACTCTTATCCAAATTACTGAAGTTTGTCAAGGTGGGATCGATAACAAAAGCCCCGTTGATTTCATTCTCTACGGACACATCATTCTCGAGATCGGATTTGGCCGTCTAGCACCTTAAGAGAAACAGCAATTTAATAGACTGAGGACTCAGATTATTAAGCATCAGAAAGATAGGAAAACACTATAAGGCAACGAATAGGAAGCATCCTACAAAAAAAAGGACGCTCTATTCTCGATTAAAATCATCACTCCCACTAGAAAATAGTAAGATTCCCAAACCAACAATGAGCGCTAAAGGAGAAAAGGAAATTATATTTGACGTTGTCTTATCGTGTTCCTTGATTTTGGTGACGGTCTCTTTTTTAATAACCACTTCGTCAGCCGGACTATATCGCTTAGGCAGGCCTTTATATTCACCATCGATACGTTCAATACGCTTAAACTCCATAGGCTTTGGATTATCGGAGGTGGTAACTTTTACTTTTTGCCTTCCCGCCACGGCTTCATCTATGGAAATGGAACCTTTATAAACTGTACATCCTTGGCTAAGTATAAGTATTGCCAAGAACGCTGCGAATGACTTCAGTTTTAGTTTGAGGAGTTTCATGGTATCTGTATTTTTGATTTGGCTCCAATAAAGATACTGAAAAGTGACTTAAATTGGAAAAGCTGGCTGCGTAGCCCCTATTTAGCGGCTATTTCACCATAAAAATCATTGCAAATAACCTTTCTGTTTTTACTTCGGAGACATTTATTCAACCAAGATTTGTTACGTTTAGGTTTGTGTATACCTTATGAAAAAAGTAGTTTCAGTATGAAGTACACCTATTAAAAATGTTCTCATCGAATAAATCTTCTCTTCATCTAATAATCTGATGAAGCTGTCAAAATTTACTTATCTTAAGAAGAACTAACTATTTAATTTCCTTAACCGCCATGCGCACAGTTGATGAGGGACCCAAAGTCACTATTTGTCATATTCCTCCGGGAAATCCTGACAACGCTCACGCCATTACAATTAGCATTAATGCATTACCTGCACATTTGGCCCATGGTGATAGCGAAGGAGCCTGCGATACACAATGTACCTTACAAACAGATCCGGAATGTTATTGTGAGTTATTTCCAGACGATGCGGAATGTAATTAACGGTTAAACTCCATTATGTATTTAGTAAAACGGAAGCAGTAGTAATTTGCTTACTGCTGAATTTTTGCGCAAATAATCGAATGATGTTGCTGTAATTAATAAACCCAAACAATGAACTATTTCTCTTTAATTATCATCCTCCTTTTTTCTGTTTCATAATACGCCAAGACCCGGTCTATGAACTCGTTTGGTCTGACGAATTTGAAGAAAATGGAGCGATCAATAGCGATAACTGGCATCACCAAACACTACTCCCAAATGGCAGTAGTTGGTACAATGGTGAGATTCAACATTACACGAATCGGGAAATAAATACTTCCGTAAGCAATGGGACGCTTAAGCTACTTGGTCAAAGGTTACTTTCTATGGAAATCGGAACCGAAAAATTGGGTGTCGATGTTTCGGGATTAGATAGCGGAACTTATTTGCTACACATTACAAAAAACAACAGCTTGTATACGAAACTGTTTGTGAAACTTTAGGGTTGTTGTTCTACTGAAGTTTTTAAGCGGACTTCAAAATCTCATTATGTGAATTAATAGGGCTAAATTAGTAATTAAAAAAAGCTTATTAGCACATAGTATTATTGCATAAGAGCCTCCGAAAAGCTAGGGTTTACATTGTAATCAACATTTTTTAATTTTTAAATATCAATGAGAATGTTGTGTATTTCCCCACTTCGGAACTTACCAGTAAATTACCACCATGTTTTTTTAAGATATTTTTTGAAAGACTAAGCCCGATACCTGATCCGTGCTTTTTTGTGGTGTAAAAAGGGATAAATATCTGATTCATAATTTTTTCTTCAATACCCATACCGTTATCTGTAATAACAATTATAGTTTTTTCAGGCTCCACAATGCAACTTACCTTGATCATAGGCTGCTCTCTTCCAGACAAAGCATGTATACTGTTATTGATGAGATTGATCAATACTTGCTCAATAAGCTTACTATCCGCATTAATGCTGGCATTTGCAGGCATTGGTAATAATTTCAGCTCAACGTTCGCCTCTTCTATCAAAGGCTTCATTAATAATTCAATAGATGCTAAAAACCCTTTGACGTTTATGGTAGTAAGTTGTGGTATAGGGACATTCGAAATTGTTCTGTAATCTTTCACAAATTCCAGTAGACCATCCGACCGTTTTTTAATTGTTGAAGCAGCCATATTTATATCATGAATATCTTCAGAATCCAATTGATCAACGCTGATAGGCTCTCCTTTTTCATTTTCCGTAAGGGCTTTCATAGTTGACGCCAAAGAGCTTACGGGGGTAAACGAATTAAGCATTTCATGGGCTAAAATTCGAATTACGTTATGCCAAGCTTCAATTTCTTTTTGTTCAATCTCAGATCGAATATCCTGAAAAGTAATGATCAAATATGGGATGTTTAGTAATTGTATTTCTATGACTTCCAGGGACAATTGTTTTCTTTCGGTTTCATCACCAAAATCAACCAAAGTTTTTCCTCCGTCCGCAATTTTTTTGATTTCAGCAACAAGCCAAGGAACGTGGTTAGCCAATCGATGCCAATACTTATGTTGCGGTTGACGTAGAATATCACAAGCTGCCTTATTTAAAAACAACATTTCCACATCGGAATGTGTATGGTAAAGGTCCTCCTTTTTGATAGATATGATTCCCAAATTAACATGTTCTAATATGTATTGAAAATATCTGAACTGTGCTTCTTTTTCAATTTTATTCCGCTTGAATATTTTAATAATCAAGTTAAAATCGTCGTACACTTTTACAAAAGAGTCGCCTTTTTTTGAGGGGGAGAAATAAACGGAAAAGTCCTCGTTCTTTAGGGCGTCCAAGAACTTCACTAACGAATAATTTGTATTATTCACATAACGAATTAATAGAAATACCAGAATGATAATTATAATACCGGCCGTTATAGTACTAAACCATATCTTATTTATTATTAGGTACGCGAACAAAAGGCAAAATAAAAGGATGATAAAAATCCTTATGGCTACTTGAATGGTAAATCGTTTTATCAAATCAATGAATTTATAAGTTGAACTTTTCCAAACGACGATACAATGCTGCCCGGGTTAAACCTAACTCTTTAGCAGCTTTCGAAATATTACCTTCATATTTATCCAGCGCTTTCTGAACCAACATCTTTTCTATATCCTGAAGGTTCAATGTATCATATTCAGTGCCAGCGCTGGCAGATTCCGAAACAGTGGCAACAGATAAATTGAAATCGGTTGGTTTTATTTCATGGTCGTCAGCCATGATAACTCCACGTTCAATGGTATGTTGAATCTCTCTAACATTTCCGGGCCAATTATGTGATTGAAGCATTTCTGCCGCCTCCTCATTGATTTTAAGATGCGATTTGTGATACTTTTCACTGAACATATTAAGATAAAGTGTAACAAATTCTGCAATATCTTCTTTTCGATGTCTTATTGGGGGAATGGTTATTTCGACCGTATTAATTCTAAACAGTAAATCCTGTCTGAATTTTCCTTCAGCTACCCATTGGTTTAAAGGTGCGTTTGTAGCAAATAACAGCCTTGCATTAAATGGGCGTTCGATACCTTCTCCCAATCGTGATATCTTTCGGTCCTGGAGTACTGTTAGTAATTTTGATTGTAAATTAATAGGTAGGTTTCCTATTTCGTCAAGGAATAGGGTGCCATTTTCAGCCATTTCAAATCGTCCGGGCTTGTCTTCGGACGCATCGGTAAAGGCTCCTTTTTTATGACCAAAAAGTTCACTTTCGAATAGAGTTTCAGATAGCGATCCCAGATCCACATGGATAAAAGGACCACCAGAATAGTTGGAGCGTTTATGAATCTCTCGAGCAAGGTGCTGCTTCCCAGTACCATTTTCTCCCAAAATAAGAATGCTGGCATCGGTAACACTAACTTTTTCAATGGTATTCATAACCTTTTGCATGGCAGCCGACTTACCTATAATAGGTCCGAATTTTTGATCACTACTTTTTTGCAGTGCTTCATTGGTGTGTTCTAAAATTGAAATTTTCTGATTAGATCTGCTCAACTCTAAGGCGGCATTCAGAGTCGCTAAAAATTTCTCGTTAGTCCAGGGCTTTAAAATAAAATCGAAGGCGCCCATTTTAATTGCATTCACCGCCAACTCAACTTCACCGTATGCGGTCATGAGGATGACAACTAGTTTAGCGTTGATACCCAAAATATGCTTCAACCAATACATCCCCTCTTTCCCGTCATTAAAACCTATCCGATAATTCATATCCAATACAATAACATCAATTTTTTCTTTTGATATGAGCTGATTGATTTCTTTAGGGTTGTTGCGTGTAATTACATTTTTATACTGTTTTTTTAACAATAGTCTGGCCGATAGCAATACATCTTCGTCATCATCTATAATAAGTATTGTAGCGTTGGTCTTAGACATCGTGTGGTGATTGATATGAATGATCACGAATGTACAAAATGTTCAATAACGAACAGCATAGCGTTCGAAAACGAACACTTCCAATTTAAAACAAAAATGTTATTTCGTTTATATTCAAGTAGTTAACAGTTTTTCATTTTTTGGCACATGCCTTGAACAAAGGATAATAGACAAAAACTAATAAAACAATATTATTATGAAAACAACGATCAAACATTCAGTAAAACCAAAAAGAAACTTACTATTAGCAATGTATGTTATAGGAGCAACCGTAACGGTAACAACTTATTCTTTAGTAGTAGCAATCAACACCATTTATTAAAACAGATATCATGAGAACATTAAACAACAATCAACTATCAGGAACTTCGAAAAACACTAAGAGCTTCGCTTGGAATAATAAAAGACGCTTTAGATAATCCGACTGATAAGAAAGATTCAGCATCAATCAATTAAATCGAACACCATGCAAACATCAATCATAAATTCAAACACAGTCGGAAGGAAATATGCTTTCGCTAGCAATTTTGAGGATAGCAAGAGAATTCGTCAATCACGACTTTACATACACCAAATTAACATCTAAAATACAGAGCAATGATTTCAATACTTATAGCAGTCGTAGATTTTATTCATTCAATATTGAATTCCCTTTTTTAAAAAGCCTACAAGTTAATTTTAGTAGAATACTTATAAATTTTTCACCATGAAACAATTGGGAATGGATAAAAGAGTTGAAAAAAAGAAATGGAGCCGTACAAAAACAATGTATCTGGCCGGAACCATAGTTTTCATAATACTGGCAGCTTTTGGCTTTACCGCTATAAATAAAAAAACCTACAAGGTCGAAGCTTCAAAAATTACGGTAAAGAAAGTCATTGAGGATGATTTTCAGGACGTGATCTTGATTGATGGCGATGTGGAACCTATAAATCTTGTACTGGTCAACACACTTGAAGGTGGTTCTGTTGAAGAAATATTTATTGAAGATGGTGTACTTGTTGAAAAAGGAACGCCGTTATTACTCTTGAGCAACCCAGCTGTAATCCTTGGATACATGAACCAGGAAACAGCCATTGTAGAGCAAATAAACAACTTGAGGAGTTTAAAATTGTCCTTACAAAAAGATCAACGCGATTTGAACGAGTCCTTGATGGACAGTGAAAATAGTCTGGCAGATGTTGAACGCTCTTTTAAAGTGGATTCCATATTATATGCTAAAGCAGTCATTGCGAAAAACGATTTTGTAGACAAGGAAAAGTCCTACAAATACCTTCAAAACAAGCGTGAATTTATGAATACCAATGTAAAGAAAAGCGCAAAAGACAATAAGACCCAAATACATCAGATAAACACCTCCATTGCGTTGATGCACCGCAATCTTAAATTTATTCATGAAAACATTGAAAAAATGTTGGTTCGCGCTCCGGTGACGGGGATGTTATCATCGTTTGACCCAGTTATTGGAGAATCTTACTTAAACAATCAAACGGTAGCCAAAATTGACGTTCAATCAGGATTTAAAATAAAAGGACAGGTGGATGAGTACTACTTAAGTATGGTAAAACCAGGCCAACTGGCACGTTTTTCTTTTGATGGAAAACTTGTCGATTTAAAAGTAAAAAAAGTACTCCCGGAAGTAGTGAATCGACGATTTGAGATAGAATTAGTATTTGCCGATGAAACTCCTGAAGCAATTACCATTGGACAATCGCTACAGGTACGATTAGAACTTTCAAAAGCACAGCGGTCATTATTGATTCCGAGGGGAAGTTACTTTCAAGCGTCAGGCGGTCAATACGTATTTGTTCTTGACAAAGAAGGAGAAGCCCATAAACGTTATATCAAGCTTGGCAATCAAAACCCTAGTTATTATCAAGTGCTTGAAGGACTGAGTGTGGGTGAAGAATTTATCACTTCCTCCTATGATGCCTTTAAAAATTACGAATCAATCAAAATAAATTAATAAAATCTTTAGACATGATCAAATTAACCAAGTTAAGCAAAGTATACAGAACGGCCGAAATCGAATCGACTGCATTGAACGAAGTATCGTTTGAAATTAACTCAGGAGAATTTGTTTCTGTTATGGGACCTTCAGGTTGTGGGAAATCTACATTACTCAATATTTTAGGGATGCTAGACAAGCCCGAAAGCGGTAGTTATCAATTTCTCGGAAACGAAGTAGCGCAACTTAATGAAAAAGGGCGTTCTGAAGTACGTAAAAAGAACATAGGTTTTATATTTCAAAACTTTAATTTGATCGACGAACTCACTGTTTTCGAGAACATCGAATTGCCGTTACTTTATAATAAAGTAAGCACCTCAGAACGTAAAAAAAGAGTGAATGAGCTTATCGAAAAAATTGGTATTGCACACAGGGCATCTCACTATCCACAACAACTTTCGGGTGGACAACAACAGCGTGTAGCGGTAGCCAGAGCATTAATCACTAAACCACCATTAATTTTAGCCGATGAACCAACAGGAAACCTGGATAGTTCACATGGTAATGAAGTGATGGAACTCATGTGTGAGTTAAATGAAGCTGGCACTACGATTATCATGGTAACACATTCAGCACATGATGCCAGTTATTCTAATAGAATCATCAACTTATTAGATGGGCAAATAGTCTCTGAAAAGAAAAGCAAATTAGTTCAGGCCGCTGTATAATTTAAAAAATTAGAAACCATGTTTAAAAATTATATAAAAGTAGCCTTTAGAAGCCTCAAAAAAAATAAAGTCTATGCCGTAATCAATATTTTAGGTTTGGCCCTGGGATTGACGGTTACCATTCTAGTGTTCCAATTTGTAAAATACGAAACTAGCTATGATACAAATTGGGAAGGGTCCGAACGGATATATAGACCTGGAGTCCTTGCTAATATGATGGGGCAGTCTATGGACAACCCTAAGTCTGCAAGCCCCATGGCATATGCATTTAGAACCGAATTTACTGAGGTGGAGACCGCTACCCGTATCAGGGCGATAGATCAGGAAATTTTAGTACGTCATGAACAAACCAAAGTGTACATCCAAAAAGGAGTTAATGCCGATAGCAGTTTTTTTAAAGTATTTGATTACACCTTTGTCCACGGGGATCCAAATACTGCCTTAAAAGAAGACAATGCGATTGTACTAACGGAAGAAACAGCCCGCAAATTATTTGGCGATAAAAATGCCATGGGAGAAGTTGTTAATTATGACAATAGACGCGATTATGTGGTCCGGGGTATCGTTGAAGAGCCAGCAACACCTTCACATTTTCAATTTGATATGTTCATGTCGAGAAATTCTAATGAAAACCAGATATGGCTAAACATGAATTTCTACACCTATGTAAAACTAAAGGAAGGTGCCGACTTCGAATCTTTTAAAGAAAAGATGACCGAAAATTTCATGAAGAAAATTTCGCCACAAGTTGAACAGATGTTAAAAATAAACCTTGAAGAGTTTTTTGCTCAAGGAAACAACTTTGAATACGTTATTCAGCCATTGGAGGAAATTCATTTGCATTCACAAAAAGATGAGGAAATCCAGCAAAATGGGAATATCATTTATATATATGTTTTTATAGGAATTGCATTGTTGGTCATTTTAATAGCTGGTATCAATTTCATGAATTTGTCTACTGCCAGAGCTGGGAAAAGGGCTAAAGAAGTTGGTGTACGTAAAGTTATCGGAGCTTCAAGAAAGATGCTGATAACTCAGTTTTTGACCGAATCTGTCATTCAGAGTTTTATTGCACTCTTATTAGCTTTTGTACTAGTGGAATTGTTTTTACCCGGATTTAACAATATAATGGAAACCAATCTTTCTCTTTTTAATGAACATTTTGGAACGACCGTTTTGTTTGCGCTAATAGTGACCTTAAGTTATGGCTTATTTGCCGGAAGTTACCCTGCATTTTTCCTATCAGCATTTCAGCCAATATCGGTATTAAAAGGGGATCTAACTAAAACAAAAAGTGGGGCATTATTGAGGAAATCCCTCGTAGTAGTTCAATTTACAGCCTCCATTGTTTTAATTATTGGTATGATTATTATTTTTAATCAAATTTCTTTTCTTCATGACAAGGATATTGGGTTTAAAGGTGATCAAGTGATCGTAGTACCCATTCAAACTGACGCGATGGCCGAAAACTTCAGAAATTATAACGACATCTTTCTTAAAAATAGCAATGTTTTGAACGTATCTAGAGCATCTTATTTTCCAGGAGATTCTCCAAATCAAAGCGTTTATATTGTTGAAGGGAATAATGATCAAATACCCTTATGGAATTTAGAAGTAGATTATAATTTCTTCGAAACGATGGATATTAAATTATTAGAGGGAAGAAAATTTGATCGAGAAATGGAATCAGATTCTACTACCTACTACATTCTTAACGAAACGGCGATTAATAACTATAACATACAAAATGCAGTTGGCAGCAGAATAGGGACATTTATCAGCAACGATGGTGACATTGAGTTTAGTAATGTTATTGGAGTTGTAAAAGATTTTCATATCCAAGGCTTCGATCAACCTGTAAAACCAATGATCCTATCCATAAGTAACCAAGTCTGGTTTGCATCTTTTAAAATAGCTCCTACTGGTAGGAACGCTACTGTAGATTTCATAGAAAACGAGTGGAATAAATTGGAACCATCACATCCGTTTAGATACGCCTACCTGGACCAAAAATTTGGAGCCTTACTCAGACAGCAGGAAAACTTTGGAACCATGTTCTTGTTTCTTACCATTTTAGCCATTATTATTTCGGCAATGGGCCTCTATGGATTGGCTTCCTATACGGCGGAGCAGAGAACCAAGGAAATAGGAATACGCAAGGTGCTAGGTGCTTCGGTGAAACAAATAATGCAAATGCTCACTAAAGATTTTATGAAACTCGTGCTAATTGCAAACATTTTTGCCTGGCCAATCACATATTTGTTGGCTAAAGATTGGCTTTCGAACTTTTCATATCAAATTGACATGCCCATTTTACCCTATATATTCGCAACGATAATGGCTTTAGTAATTGCATTGATCACAGTGAGTTCACAGGCCTATTTTGCGGCAAACTCTGATCCCGTAAATGCGCTAAAATATGAGTAATTGATCATTCTATAAACTATTAAGAGCCCTTGAAAAATCAAGGGCTCTTAAATTTATTCTCGTTTTAAGTAAGCCACAAAAACAAAAAATCATCAATGTTTTCATTCTTAACTTTTTTACCCACCAGCATTGATCTGTCATATTAACGATATATTCCTGTTTCTATGGATTTATGTTCATATAGAAAATAGTGCCGGAGATAGCCCGAAAGTACTCCTACTCAATACGGGGGGTCATTGCACTAAAGTTCAGTAAATAAGAGAGTGGCAATTTCCTCAAACAATTCATGACGTAACTGAGGTCCATTGACAGACCTACTTTGATTATTCAAAATAGCGACACTAATTTTACTATTTGGTTCATAAAACATATGGGCACCATATCCTCGAACTCCTCCGGTATGCCCCCACATAACTCTGCCTCCATAGATGTTTTTTCTCACACCAAGGCCATAACCAATAAAAATAGGATGGGGTATGTCAAAATATGAGGTAAGCATTTTACTTTTTGAGACCTCTGTTAATATCTGCCCCTGATACAAACGATATGCCCATAAAGAAAGATCGGATGAAGTGGAAAACATACCGCCAGCACAGTAGAACACACTAAAGTATGCGGCCCGATATTGGTCTAAAACATCTCGGAGATTACCATCACCATTAGAATCTCTCCAAGGCGTTGCCCACACACCGGAAACCTCCTCATTACTAGCAAAATATATATTATCGAAACCAAAGGGAGTCCAAAATTTTTCTCTCATTACTTCACCAACAGTTTTGCCCGTGGCCGCTTCAATTATAAGCCCCAAAATTAAATAATGTGCATTTGAATAATTATGAGTCTCACCTGGGGGGTGATTTGGTACGCCAATATAATCGATTAGCTCATTCTGTGGGATGTAAGTGTCCAAATTCGATTCAACCCTATTCCACATCGCGGGCGTAAAATAATCTCTGACACCTGCAAAATGGGACAATAATTGAAAAATAGTGATGGAGTCATCTATATTTTCTGAATTTAAAGTTAGCCAATCACTTATGGTATCATCCAAAGAAAGTACTCCTTCCTCTTCCAGCTTAAGAACGGTTGCTGCTACTGCCGTTTTTGTAATACTCCCAATTCCAAATCGCATATCTTGATTTATAGGAATGTTTTCCTTGGATACTCCTCCATTCAAATTCCATCGTTCGATTCCATCTACTCGGATGGACATAGACACTCCTACAAGCCCCTCAGATCCTGCTTGTATTTTAGAATCGATAATACCTTGCAATAATTCTTCAATTAACAAATCATTGTCAGGGGGAACTATAGTATTCGGATCCTCTGTGACCAGGGGAACGGTAGCTGTATTGTCCTTAGAACAACTAATTAAAAGCATTGCAAAAATTAACAAAACCCCGAATAATTTCATATTTTTCATAATCGCTATTCTTGAAGTTTAAGCGTCGATTTTAGTATTAGCCTAAAACTATAAATTCAACTAAGCACAAGACGCCCTTACTTATTAAACAGTTTACTTTCAATAATACTACTTGCCGTTTGCGGCGGTTTGGACGAGCGGGTACAAAAAACTCAATCATTCAAAGGGTCCAAAAAGCGGATTATTGACACCAATTGTTCATCTGTCAATTTAGACAACTGCATGTTCTTCGGAAGGTTTGCGTCGATTCCTTTCACTTCTTGCCAATTTTTATCCATCCAATTATAAAGTTCCTTAGCCAATCGCTCATTTGCCATGCCATGAGGTGAATTATCAATTCCTCCATGAAAAATACTTCCGAGCGCCATAAAAGGGTATTTGGAAAACGCAATTTCTGAAAGTTTAGCTCGGTATTCAAGTTCCTCTTGTCCGTACTTTACTCCCTGTTCCTTTTCAACAATACGGTCGATCAAATGTCTCCCTTCATGAGATAGTATTTCATTTTCAAAGGTTAATTTTTGAAAGGCTGCCTTAAATTCTTGTTGAAGCTCATCTCCTGTATATCCAGTCTTTTTAATATCTTTTAGCAGATTGAATTGAGACTTAAACTTGATTTGTGCTAGCATACCTAAGAAAATTGAGATTTCTTCTTCAGCGGCCATGAGTACGTCATTTTTCATATCTTCTTTTATCTTTTCCTCCTGTTTCAACACCGCTTCTGAGTTTGAAACATTGGTCCAAGCGATATTCGGGCCGGAAAGATATCTTGGGCGCACCTGATAGACTAGGTTATCACTTTGCCAACCTCCGATGGTTCCAAGGCTGCTAAAATACCATCCAATAAAACCATTGGACATCATATAATCGAGAGAGCGGAATACTAGATTAGCTTTTAAACCATATTGTTCGATCGACGTGCTGTATTCTATGACTTTGTGACCCCAGGTGATACTAAACCAGCCATTGGAATTTCCTATTCGAATTGCAGCTCCAAACCTCTTGTCAATTTCAGATTCTACATTATTTAGGGAAAACTCCGGAGGTTCCCCAGTCGTCCATTCAAAAGTATTCCAAAGCTGTTTAACATAAGCTATCAAGTTATTTCGGTAATCCCTAGGGTTGGGTTTTTTTTGGGCGGTATCTCGATATAGAGCATCCGTGAGTGCCTTGATTTTTCCTAAAAAAAGATAGTAATTTTCAATTTCAGTTAAACGAATATCGGCCAATATCTGATCTCTGGGAATGGTTTTGATGATGACCATCGAAAGATCAAAATCTTTGGCTTTCGCCAGTGCTTTTGCGAGTACTTTCTTCTTTTCGATAGACAGTTTACCATCGTTCCAAGTGCTAAGGCTTTTCTTCAATTCGGAATAAGTGTTCTTTAGAAGTGTATTGCTTTCATCTGAGTAATTGAAATATCGCTCCCAGGACATCAAGGCTCTTTTGCCCTCACCTGCCAAGACTTCCAATGCAAATTTTGTTTTAAGAAGTTGCAATTGATTGGGGTCTTCCTGCAGTACCCGTTCCAATTGCTTAACGGTATTTATAATTTGATTCCTGTCCAAATTATAATCAGCAAAATTATTCACCAACGGTCCTTCATCAATTTGCACAATGATCTTGCGAAGCAAAATTTTACCATAAGACCCATACGACGCTACTTTCTGATCTTTGGTATTGGCAAATGCGATAGCTGATTCAGCGTTTTCTAGTGCCAGTTCATGCCAATCAAAGGCACTCGCTATTTGAGAAAATCGTAAATACGAATTGGAATCCTTCGGGTCAAGTTTGATCGTTTGTTCTATTATTTCCTTAGCTCGGTCAGGGTCGTTCAAGAACTGCGAATGTATCTGTGACAAGTGTTTTCCCGCGTTTATCCTATCCTCACGAGAAGCGCTAAGGTCCTGCCAAATAGCATTTAAAATTTGCTCTGCGAGATCGGGGTTATAATTTCGGTAAGCAATGCGAGCATCATTTAGGGTTTCTTTTGGGAAATTGGTATTCTGTGAAAGCAAATTCCAACTCAGTAGCAAGGCTAGCACTAATACTTTACCCGATTGGGCCGCCATCGTTTTTAATTCCATATTGAAAAATATTTAGTTATTAATTCAAACATAATATGGAACCAAAACTTTACCTACTATTTATGACAGGTCGTTCAAAAACAGAATCACATGAGCCACAATAGCACATGAACACAATTGAAGTACCGTCTTATAGTGTTTGGCTAAAAACTGGAAGGGTTCGTCAAATTTCTTGCTCAACAAACCCCAGCATCGGTATATTTGATACATGTTTGCATTTTTAAAAAAATACAAGAGTTTCTTAGTCGGTTTATTCATTACCATCGTTGGAATGATTTTTCTTGAGCAAATTTCATTTATTGATCTCCCAAAGGACGCCGTAATAAAACGCTTGCTACTCTTTATTTTTTGGTGGATTGTCACCTCTTTGATCATTCATAATTTCTCTTATTTCAGAAAAAATAAAATAGTAGTGGTTAAAATTGTTGGCTTGCTGCTGTTATTATTTTTAGCCGAATTCGCCGATTATAGTCTTCACATTCCAGACAATCCAATATCCTTTCCTTTATTGATCGTTTTTTGGTTAGGAGTTTTTTACGTGCTATTGCCTAAGTTCTTTATGAAATATAGAGTCCCAATCCTTATTATGTATGGTTTTGTAATCCTGTATTTTCTCTATATAAGATTGCAGGCTTCTAACGCACTGTTTAATGATGACACTATTGTGGGCCTCGTCTTTATTCCAATCCCATTACTCACTTTATTATGGCTGCACGACCAATGGAAGTGGTTGCGATTGTTAAAAACTGAAAAGGCAAGTGCCGAATTGGCGTTATTAAAAAGTCAGATCAATCCTCATTTCTTTTTTAACACCTTAAACAATCTCTATGGGTTAGTAGTTGAAAAATCTGACAGAGCGCCTGAAGTTGTATTGAAACTTTCAGACATGATGCGTTATACTATTTATGAAGGAAAAGAGGATTTCGTATCGTTGAGCGACGAAACTAACTATTTGAAAAACTATATTGAACTACATAAAATTCGCTATCAAAAAAGAGTTACTATTGATTTTGAACATACAACCGATCAAGAGTATAAAATCGCTCCTTTACTATTCATAATCCTTTTAGAAAATGCCTTTAAGCATGGTGTCGAACGACTCACTGAGGATGCATACATTCACATTGATCTAAAGGGCGAAGAAAATATCATTATATTTCATATTGAAAATAATTTTGAAACTGCTCAAAGCGCAAGTGAACCAGGTATTGGAATTTCAAATTTAAATCGCCGATTGGATTTAATGTATCCCAATAGCTATGAATTGTTGTTAAAAAGCCATGGCAATGTGTATTCTGCCACTTTAAAAATAACCATAATATGACTCGCTACCTCATTATTGACGACGAACCCATAGCGCATCGGATTATTGAAGGTTATTGTAAAAATCTACCACATCTTCAAAAGGCAGGCAACTGTTATAATGCTTTTGAAGCTATGCAGATGTTGAGCGAAACCTCTGCCGATTTGCTCTTTTTGGACATCAATATGCCCAAGCTTTCTGGTTTCGATTTATTAAAGTCACTGGATAATCCTCCAAAAATAATTGTCACTACTGCTTACAAGGAATTTGCTTTGGAAGGTTATGAGCTAAATATTTCCGACTATCTCTTAAAGCCTTTTTCACTAGAACGTTTTATAAGAGCGATAAATAAGGCCATTAAACCGGATATAAAAGATACTTTACATCTAAGTTCCAAAGAAACCGATATTGCCGAAACCATTTTTATTAAAAGCGATAAAAAGAGACACCAGATTCATTTGGACACTATTTTATTTATTGAAGCCCATGGAAATTACACCAAAATATATTTAAAAGATGGTATGATTGTGAGTCATCAAAAAATATCAGATTTAGAAGATTCCTTGTCTAAAAATCGCTTTTTAAGGGTTCACAAATCCTTCATAGTTGCCTTAAATAAAATCAATTCGATAGAAGGGAATAGGATTCAAATTAATACACACCAAATTCCCATAGGACAAACTTATAAGACTAGTATCAACCAGCTATATAATTCGTAACCATAATAACGCTCTCATCAAAATTTCAGTGTTTATACAAAACAAAAAAAGCCCGTCCACTTCGACGGGCTCAGCGTATCGCATACGGATAAGCTCTTCATTGGTCTATTTTTAAACCACGTAACACATTTCTGTGTAACAACTTCTATATTGTAAAAATAGCACCTATTATTGCTTAATAATCTTCTTTGTAATGCTACCCGTTTCAGTCTCTATCTCCAAAAACAATAATCCACTATCTAAATGCGATACATCAATTTGATCATAGACTTCACTTACCTTCATTACAAGACTTCCCAAGACATCATATAGCTTTAATGAGGTTATTTGATTATTTGATTTGTTGTCTATCCTAAGTAGATCTTTAACTGGGTTGGGATAAATTTGAATTTTACTAAACTCATTTTCATCAATACTTAAAACTGGTTCATTACGATATACCTGATATAGAGTTGGATACTGTAAAACTAAAAAATCTTCTTGGAGCTCTACTATATCCGCTACCTGTTGGTTCACAAAAGGCACATAAAATTGTGTTTCATATATCTCATTGCTTCCACAATCTATAGTACCTCGTATTATATTTATTGGCTGAAAAAGGGGATCCACGGCAAGTGGTCCAGGGTCTACATATATATATTCGCCACTAAAGTCATTACAAAATGAATTCCCTGTAATTTGCAAATCTTCAGTTACTGTAAAACTTGGTCCTTGAGAAATATCAAGCGTATTCACAAAAATTTCACCTTGTGGGCTCGAAAAATACTCCAAATACCATGTTCCAATAAAATCCTCCGGTATTTGCGAATAGCCTTTTTCTGTAAAATAGAAGATTACAATAAGGGGAATAAGAAAGGTTCTAATTTTATTGTAAACCCGCAGTTTTGAAGTTGTACACAATCCTAATAGAATTTCTGTTATTTTCATAAGATCAATAATATTTACAAGATAATAAATGTGACTAAAAAAACATCCACTTCGGTTCTGCTCAATGCAGCTTCAAGTTAAGCTTCTTATCGATTTTTTATTACACCAGGTGTATTAAAAGAAGAATCTAAATCTCCTACCCGAGTTAGTAATTGAATATCTATCAAGTTAATAAAAATGATTCATAGCCATTATTCCGCTATTCAATAATTCAACTATAAAGGAAGAAAGGTTCTAGCTACTAAAAATGAAGGAACTATCTTCTCTATGATCTTCCTATTAATATACTCTTATAACAGGGAGGGCTCTAAATACCCTACCTCGCGCTTAAAACTCCATATCAGACTTAAAGAAGATTGACCTTAAAATCACCGTGCAAATTGTGTTAAAACAAAAAAAGCCCATCCAAATGGATAAGCTTCTCATTGGTCTATTTCTAAACCACGTAACACATCTCTGTGTCACAACACAACATTTTAATGGACTACTGAGCGTAGTCGAAGTATGCGGTCTGGACGAGCGGGTTGAAAAGCGGTTCAATTTTATCTCTGCACACCTCTACACACTATAAATGCAAACATCCATTTTTGATGATTTCTGAAAACACCTCATACATTTAAAAACATTGTACTGATTTTTGAATTAGGTTGTATAATTAGCGTCATCTGAAAAAGGCACACCAACAATACAAGCCGCAATTTTATGATCTATTTTTTCGTAGATAGGAAGCCTTTCAAATATCGACTCTAACTCATCGTGTTTGAACTCAATCCTTTTCATTTCAGCTGGTGTTTTTAGACTATTGAGATTATATACGTATTTACTTTTCTTATATCGCGTACGCTTTGCTTCAATGTAAGGTTGTAGAATGCCAATCCATATTTGCGCAAAAGAGTCAAAATCGATTGCGCGCTTCTTAGGATGGAAAAGTAGAAGTAGTTTTCTAATTAGTTCCTTAACATTTTCATCAGTTTCCTTGACCTTAAGCTTGTAATTTAATATATGCTCTGCCACTTCCAAAGCTCTTCGTTTCTTAGGTGCTAATAGTTCCACTTCCTTCTCCTGCAGGAGATCCAGGTGCTTCCTCAAATATTTATCATTCCACTTAATCCGTTTAGATTTCTTAGAGATATTAAGTTTCAATTGTTCGCAGATTTCAGGAAATTCGGTAAAAACTTCCTTCTCATTTCCAGGTGCTAAAAAATACCATCTTGGGGTTCTATTCTTATCTCCTCGGATTGCAAAGAAACACCACTCATTATCGGATTTAAGAAAACTAACTTTCGCCTTTACACTAGTCTTAGTGCCTCGATAAACTTCATATTCCTCCTCTGTAATAAGACCATTGTTATCGCCTTTTAGTTCAAGGATCGGTTGAAAACTATCATGAATCCCCTCCCATGAAAGGTCCTTAGAAACAAAATCTTCGTATTCTTGGATCAAACTCTTTACGTTATCCGTATTCTTAAAATGCCTGTGCTTCAGTTCTTCAGGAGGTTGGAAGTTTGAACCCCACATCGTATCAACTATTTCGGTTAGTTCGACCAACCTACGATCTCCACTTAATGAAAACGCATCAGAATCATCAGGCCAATACAACTCTATCTCCTTATGTAGTGTGTCCATTCTGTCTATGCGCCCAAAACGCTGCTCGACGATACGAATAACACTGGGCAAATCCAATAATGTTACAGCAGATGCAAGTTGCAGATCAACGCCTTCCGACATTTTATCAGAGCATAGAGCAATTATTTTATCCTTATTATCAGATTTCAGATTAAATTTGTCTAAAACTTCTTCACTTTCTCGTTTATTAGTTCCTGTTGCAACTAAAACCTTTAAATCCGTGGATTCCGCTAAAAGCAAATGCTTTAAGTAATGGAGAGTGATTACGGTACTATCAAATGCTATGATCTTCTCATGTTTGTCTAGTTGCTTTAATAGAGTTTTGGCTTTGCCAAGTTCACGTAGGCCTGACATTTTCTTTACTAGGCTCGCAATCTCATGATATATTTTCTCTTCATCATCACAGGCGTTCTGATATAAATTCAAATCAGTAAGCCAATCAGGCAATTCTAGTTCTTTGAAAATTTTACTAATTTCAGGAACCTTATTCTTTAATTTTAGAAATTGAATTTCTTTAATTTTAGTCTTATTGGGTTCTTTATTGCCAATTGAAAACTCTTCAAATTTTTTAACTTCATCAATACCTAAGATATGTTCCAACAATGCCATATTGGATGACCTTAATCTAGAACGAATCATATAGACTGACAATGATTTTGCCGCAGTCAATCGTCTATTAAAATAGGTTCCTATTTCGTCCTTGGTAGTTAATTCGTATTTCGGTTTGTATATATTTTTCAGATAAGTCAGGCCTTTCAATTTTTGATAAAGCTCTTTCATTTGCTCAACCAATATTATATCTTCATCAGATTCGTTAGTAATATATATTTTGGCTATTTGTCGAGGAAATCTACAGACCTCATCGAGAGCATTCTTATAGAGATGTGGTTCAAGATCAATTTGTTTATTAATAACATCTTTGGTACGTCTAACCGTAAAACCACTAATAAAATTTCTCAATAATTTAATACTAACCTCATTCACCAGATTCGGTTTGTATTTTAGGAGTTTATATGCTTCAAAACTATCATCATCCAGATTGTCCAAATCTAATAACTCAACCATAGTTAGTAAATCATCGACCTTTTTATTAATTGGAGTTGCGGTTATCAAAAGTTTAAAATCAGCATTATTTTTTCTAATTGCAATGCTTCTATTAGAGTTTAAGTTGAGATAATTATGCGCCTCGTCTATAGCTAAAATATTTGCCTGGCTCAAATCCTTTAATGCCTTTTCTTTTTTTAATTTTCGCGAATTACTTAAGATACCTGTTGATATTTGATTGTTATTTATCGTGGAAAGGTCGTTGAACTCTGTCTGCCACTTATTAATCACTTGAGGTGGGCATACTATCAATGCATTATCTTTGTCCCCTCTTCCCGTTTCATACAACCAGCTTTTCATTGCCAAAATAATCGCCGAACATAATTTCGTCTTTCCTGCACCCGTGGGATCAGCTATCAGAACATTGGAAGTCTCTTGCAGAATACCCATAGCTTGAGCAAGCCCTCTTCTCTGGGTTGGCCACAATTGCGTATTTTGAAGTTTAACCATTAACGTATGGTATTCGTCTAGCCAATTACCTTCTAATACTTCGGAGATTGCTCTGGCCAATGCATCTTTCCAATCGACTTCTTGGATTAGGTCTCTCAATAAATCAATTATCTTTTTATATGGCAAAGATTTTTCAACATAATTCTCAGCAATGATTTTAATATTGTTATACTTTCTGAATTCTAAATCTTTAACGATTCGAATATTTGCTTCGACCTGTTTTGATAAACCATTTAGACTAAAGTTTGACGACCCCATTATTGCCGTTCTATCATTCACGTAGATTTTTGCGTGAAGCTTGTCATAAAAATTAAATTCTATTTTACCCTTTTCAATTTTATTTATCAAATTCATGACACTCCCTCCTGAGAGGATAGATAAACCTTCTTTAAGCCAATATTCCTTTATTTCCTTTTCTAAAGGCCAAATATGATAATGCTTCCTACCACGAACATTTGGCTCATAACCCAAAACAATAATTGTTTCTTTGAGATTTGAATAATCAGAATTTCCGAAAGTGTCAATTAGATATGAAAGCGAGGTAAATCCTGTGATAACAATCAAGTTTTTCGAATGTTTTAAGTCTTCAAGAATAACTTGTTGAACTTCTCTTTGTAGTGATTTTATATTCAAGGGAAACTCAATTGACTCAGGCCATTTCTCGGTAGGGATGTCCTCTACGTCAAATAATAAGTATTGCCCCTCTTGTATATTCATAGGTACGTGATCCCATTTCATCAAAAAATGGAAGATTAGTTATTTAAATTTGCTGGGGAGCCTAATACTAGTGCTACAATAATAGTGATTTCTTTTTACAGAAGGCTTTACGCTTTACAAGACCAATATAACAAAAAAAGCCTTTCCATTTGGAAAAGCCTTTCATCGGTCTATTTCTAAACCACATGATGCATTTCTGCATCACAACACAACATCTTAATATTTTAAGACCAACCCTAATCGTGGTTGATTGATTCTAAATTTTGCTTGGCAAAGATATAAATTTTAGAGCAATTAAAAATTAAAACAGTTTTAATTGCTCTAAAATTTATTCGAATAGGTTTTTCCAGCTGCAAATCACTTAATTCAATTATCCCTTAGATGAATTAAGCAACGAATCTTTTATGCTATTAGATAACAACATGGAAAGCTCAACAGGTACTGCATTTCCTAATTGCCACATCGCTTGTCCCCAAGCACAATCAAACTTAAAATCATCTGAAAATGTCTGTAATCTTGCACTTTCTCTTATGGTGAAATATCTAACGGAATCGTCATAGTTCCTAATCATATTCTCCCCTCCTGGCACGCCATGAGAACCCGCTTTAAGAGTCTTTGATGGTTCGTCTAATAGACTTCCTGTATGTCCTGGATAGGGTTTAGCACCCAAACGTAACTCATGGTTATGAAACCTAAACTCGTCCATTGTCTGAGAAGTAGGCTTCGGTAAACCAGAAATGGCATCTCGTAAAGTTTTCCAAGGCCTAGAACTTGGTTCTTCATTTATCTTATTAAATTGAGCCAACACTCCATGACTTAGCTTTCTTTTCTTATTGGAGATTCCATAATTGTCCCAATATTCTCCCGTTTTTTGAGACCAAATAAGAGCTTTTTGACTATGTGTCGGCATTGGAAAATGCCATTTTACTCCTAGGTCCGAACGAAAACCAACTATAAACACTCTTTCTCTTTTCTGAGGCACCCCATAATCCGCAGCATTTATAACTTTGGATAAAACCTTGTAATTCAATCCAATTATTTTCCCACATGAATGAAAATCTTCTAATCTTGATAAATGTTCCTCCCAAGTTTCATTCTCTTTCTTCAAGTGATCAGGATATGTTAGACAAAGTTTTACATATTCGAAATAATTAGAAAATTTCTTGTTTGTTAGCCCTCGAACATTCTCAAAAAGAAAGGCCTTTGGTCTAACAACCCGTATTGCCTCTATCGCATGTGGAAATCCATCTCTTTTATCCAAATTACCCAAATGCTTTCCTCCAAGCGAAAATGGCTGACATGGTGGACCACCTGAAATAAGATCTACACTATCTGAAAAAAATGAAAAATCGCTATCTTCAATTCGCGAATTAAGAACATCCCAGTCATTTAAATCCAAGAGTCCATTCTTGATATTTAGATTAATCGTTTCACAACATCTTCTATTTTGTTCAACTGAAAAGAGCTGCTCAAAACCAGCTTTACTCACCCCCATTGCTAAACCTCCTACCCCTGCGAAAAGTTCAATACTGTTTAATTTATGGCCTCGAATTCCTCTAGGCATTGAGGTTAATGTTTAAATTTTGGTATAAGGAACTTTTGGGCTCCAATTCAAATTTAAATGTACGGCGCACTCCTTTTGGCTGAAGATCTATTGAATATCCGATTGGCAAAGGAAAAACTAATTGAACTTCTTTATGTTTTTCCCAAAATAGATACGTACCAACAACTTGCATTTTAGAACAAACAGGAGCAATAGTAAAGTCATAATCTTCAAAAAGGTATTGATAGTATTCTTCTAACCTATTTAATGATTCATATGGGCTAAGAGTTGAAACCACTTCGATTGCAGACATCCTATTAACTTCAAATTTCTTATGGAGTTCTTGAGATAAATTAAGTCTCCATGCCAATTCGCTGTTGCCAGGGTTGCCATATAGCATTAGCAACTTCGATGGATTAATGCTATCAATTACTCCTGCTGACCGATGAACCTCATATCCACAGAAAATAGCTAAACACGAAACACCCTCCTTAGAGCGATGACCAGAAAATGACTCAAGTATTAATACTTCAGACATTTCCAGCGCCATTGATTTAGGTAAGAATTCAATTCCATCTGGGTGCTTTTCCTGTAAATCTAAAAACTCTTCATGAGATGGGTGGTACTCTTTTGCCTCGGTATAAATGATCGTTTGTTTCAAGTTTGAATAAAATGATCGACAAGCCACCAGTGTACTACAGATTCCATAAGTAGGAAATCCAGATATGTCGATCCAAATATTATTTATCTCTCTAGGTAAGATGGCCAGACTCTTCTCGATATCTTTTTCGTATCTCTGAGGATATTTTTCTTTAATTTTAACATGAATTATTCTGGCTGGCTGAAACTTATTGCTAACTATATCCAAATATCTATTCCAAATATCATTATTTAATGGCACGCCATTATTAAACCCTACTAAAATGCAGAATGCTGATTCCTTAAATTTGGCTTCCGAGATAAAATGAATTGCCCGATCTTCAAATCCAGCAGCAAGTATTATCAAATCGGCTTCACAGACATTCAAACTATAAGTTAGCTCTTGTGGTTCATAATTATTACTCATAATTAAGATTATTAAAAAGATTATTTTGTCCTTTTAAATTTTCATCACTTAGCGCTCTCAATCTCTTAGTTCCCTGATTTACAAATATTTTTGGCGACAACAACATTTCCTCAAATTTTGCGCGAGACAACCTTAAATGTTGGTCCCTTCTGTAACTTATTCCAAACACAGGACAATAAATTCTATTTAAAATATAAATTGGTTTTTTCACTCTATCATCTCTTGCAAAATCCAATCTTGACTCATCAAACACTCCATATTTAATTAGATCTACCAATATTTCCTCCGATACAGAAGTCAGTTCTGATGTGTCATTTCTTTCAATTGCTAAATACTGATCTTTTCTATCTTTTCCCCGTTCTGCCTTTAAATAAATTCTAAATATTGATCCCACGGCTGAGGTAATATCAAAAAGTCTACTACCGCGGCTAATTTTTTCTTTGCCCAAAATAACAACTCCTGATATTTGAGCTAATGACCTTAGCCTCTTTTCAGACACCGCCCGTATTGCTCTATCCTGATCCCTTTGCGAAACAATGTATGGGTCAGATTCTGAGTCAATATTTCCAACTGAAAATATTTCAGAGATTAGCTCAAGTAGATTTCTAGGGTTTCCACTCGCAATTTTCCAAACCATTGACCAGCCAGCATAATATGCATTCCTGCGACCCGAAGCCAAAGAATTTACCAAACTTTCTAATTTGGCAATATCATCTCCCAGATATTCTATTATATCAGCGCTCTTATAATTAAAATATTGAAGTCTTTTTCGAATTATTTTTTCAAAGTAGTCTTCAAGTTTTTCGTGACTAAGTCCAAAGGTTTTAGAACCTGGATAAAAAAGACTAGTTAAATCATATCCATAGTAATCGTGACCATTTTCTAACTGTTTTAACTGAGTTGTTTCAAACTGATAAGAATACTTTTCCGTAGAAAGTTTAACACAAAATACTGAGTTTGAGGAAATAATAAAATCATTAATTATTCGCTGTGTTTCTTCAGGAATATTTGGTGTTCCAGCATCATCAAAAAGTAAATGGAATTTTGTATTGACTAATTCCTTAAAGCTAAGTTGAACTATTTTAAAAAATTCCAGTAAGCTTCTTTCATCTTTCAAAAATTCACTTATGCACTCTTCTGATTTGAATAAATTATCAAGTTCCTTCATTTCTATTCGGACCATAACAGAAATCAGATTTCTTATCTCTGGCACAACATCAAGATCAAGTGAAATTATTTCCTCATTCTTTATAAAACCTGATAAGAATTTTTTAAGCTTATCAAAATCCTCTGGAATAGAAAGCTTCTGTTCTTCAAGACCATCAGCTATGGCTTCTAGGGCTCTACGAACAATTTTGATTACCAGCACGTGCTTAACTCTACTAAAACCCAAATTTTCATAATTCACCATATCTGATGACAGCAATCTAAACTCTCCTTGTCGACAAGGAAAATAAACCCCGAAAACTTCTTTAAAATCAACAAGAGGTTGATTCACTCTAGGAAAAAAGGCGATAGCCGCTAAATATGTTGACTTCCCTGACCCTCGATTTCCTGAAATCAAAACATTACTAAATGATTTTATATTATCTAGAAGTTCAGGAAAAGGCACAAATAATTTGAGAGCTATTTTTTGATCTGTAATTTCTTCATATCGCTGTAGTTTAAATGAGCCTGGGGATTTGAACTTCTCTTCCAAAAAGGCGCTCTTATTTTTGATATATTTTTCGTACTCTAAGTTTCGATCAAATAGAGAAATTATCTCCTTAAATTGCATTTTCTCAGAAGACATAATCAGAGAAATCATTGAGAAAATTTCAGCCCCTAGGTATTTACGAATTGACATTTTTGAAAGAAATTGTTGTTGAGTACTCAAGAAATTCCAGATATGTTGTCTAAAATATGCTAAATCGTTGCTTTTACAAATTGAAGATGTCAGGCTTCCTGTGACTCCAAAAGAAACATCTATAACATTAAACTTTAACACTCCAGAACTTTTAGCTTCAACAATAATATTCTCTTCATGTAAATCACCGTGATATGCATCTACACTCTCTAGGTAATTTAAAACTTTCCCTACTTGTTTTATAAAAGCTAATATCGAATGAGCATTTAAAGGTTTTCTATCATCGTTTAGAAATTCTCGCAGAGAAATTCCCTCAACATAAGGAAAAACTATACATTCAACTTCTATTTCTTGTGAAAAAGTATCATTAATATTTGTTCTTAGATAATCTATGGGCTGTACTAAATTGGGAACAACTCCACCTTTCATTATTACTTTTAATGCTTCAGAGATGTTTTCAGCAGAACCAGGCCTTAAGAATTTTAATACCACCTTATTGCCCAAGAAGCTATGTTTGGCCAAAAACGTGCAGGAATTTTTACCAATCCTTATTTTTTCAATTATAGTATATTTATCTATTGTACTTTTCTCAACAATTTCACTTTCGAAATCAACTATTATTCTACTTAAGAATAATTGACCTGACGCGGTTAATTTATTCTTACTTTTTTCCAAGAATCTGTATTCACGAAATAATTCAGTTAATTTAGATTTAGAATTTATCAGTCCGCTTCCCCAATTGACATTTAATGTTTCCAAGCTTTTATAAAAATCAGGTTGTTGAATTGCGTCAAACAGAGCTTGACCTCTTTTAATTTCTAGGTTTAAATTTGTTATTGATAGGCTAGACATAATTAAAGTAAGTTACAATATCATTTTGACAAATTGGACTTTACGAACTCTTTCCTCAACAAACCCAAGCAGGTGACATTCTATTAGGTCATTTGGATAATCATATGTATTGAAATCCGCTCCAGCCAGCTCGGCAAACTGACATGTTTCTGCTACTAATCCACCCAAATACTCAGAGTCCATGAATAAAGTTGCTTTTTGGGCCAAATCAGGCTTCATTGAAATTGCCGTTGCCTCAACTATGCTACCTGGAGAATCAACAATATTAATAATCAAGTCATATTCCGGCATAATAACGAGTTCTTGCAAAAAGGCATTGCTCTGTTGACTTGGTAAATTTGGATCAACCAGATCTTCAGCATATTTAACATAATGTCCAAGATCCTCTAGTTTTTCTCTTATCTGAATTCTTTTATTTTGCAAATTTCTAGTCCTTTCATTCAAAGACAATTTACTCACCTGCGGTCCAAAAACCAAAATTGAAATCCGTGTGTCCTTTATCCCTTTACTAAATAAGTCTTCAACTGTATCCAATACTTTAGTTTTTGTTAATAAATATTTATTTACTATACCTCTACTTACTAATAACAGATCTTCGAAATAATTTGATTTGACGTTCCTTAAATCGCCCGCGTCCTCTACCAAACAACATCTGACATACAACAAAAACAGTTAAGATAAGTGGAATCAATATCCTCCAATCAATCGGATCAGAAAATGATAAATGATTTTCTAACAACCTAAATATCAAACTAAGTAGCCATAGTATAGTAAAGTAAAGACTTATTAGTTCATTAATTTTTGATACCGAATAGGTTTTATTCATAGTAATCGTTTTGTATAGTTTACCAATAACCATGTCCTCAAGTAGATCGACGATTTTTTCCCAATGTCGTTGCCAACTCTTACTTCCTATATTGATTAAATACCAGCCTAAAGAAGTAACAATACCTAAACAATTAATATAAAATAAGAAGTGTAATTTTTCTTCAAAATATTCTACAGTGTATAATCCAAAATATCCTGCTAATGCCACAGCCTGAAAAGCCCAAAAATAAGCGGCTCGTTTCCAGTACAGTTCAATTTCAAATTTTCTAGATTCCCATGCTAGATTAAATATCTCCTTTTTACTAGTTGAATCTAAATTTTCAAAATCGTTCAGGTCACTTAAAAATTCCTTATTAGATATCTCAATCGGATCTTCAATACTTTTTTGGTTCAAACCTAAGTGTTCTTAACTCTAACTATTAAAATGGTCAAAGGTGGTTACTAAATTAGGGGAGAATTAATGTTCAAGACAATGAACAATCAAATATACACTTTTTTATGACTTCTAATATTTATGGATTTTATTGATTCAGAAAACATAAATAAATCTAGCCTTCCAAATCCAAAAGTTTAAATAGAGAAGTCCAACTTAGACCGCAACGAATTAAATATAAACAGCTGAATAATAATAAATTACACGTTACTATAAATACTTCGGTAACGATTTCTGTAGTACAAAAAAGAAAAATACGCATCTATTCCTTCTATATTTTGTTACGGTCGCTTTGTTTCAATTGATTAAGCGATACAACTTATGATACCATTATTGAACAATAAGTTTTTGTTATAATTGTTTGTGAAACGATAAGTGTTAAGGATCTTTGAGAATAAAATGAAGCCAAATGAAAAATATCTATCAACTTGCATTAAACGAAGAAACATCAATTGATAAATCAGAATTCAAAAATACAACTGTGCGAAGAGTACCTGGCGGATGGCTTTATACAACTGAGATAATTAATGTAGACGACAATGATAATTACATTTCTTCACTTACAAGCTCTTTTGTCCCTTTTAGTAAGCAGATTGGGCAGTGAGTTTAAGAAAGTCTATTTTGACACATTTTTATTTCATCACTAGAAAATAAAGAGCCATACTTTTCTAGCACTACTAAACTTTCTAAGGAGAGGTCAGTTCTGCCTTTCAAGAGCAAATCTGTAAAGCCAGTAGTATTTTTAGGTTTTGAAATTAATTTTTTGGTGGCCTCATACCACCCTTGTTCATCTGCCATTTTTAAGAATACTGAGGGGTTATGAATTTTATTCTCTCTCATTTCATTGATCTTGCTCTTTAGATCAGTTTCAAATTCTAAAATTAAATTATCCTTATCCATTAAATTAAACTTTTATCTAAAGTATAAAAATAACTGTTGCTTATCTGAATTAATGAGACAGGCTTTGCTTTGCCTTAACTACTTTATCAAATTCATCACTCATTTCTCCAAAAATAAATTTAGTAAATGTTATAGTGGGTATATCTTCATCCCAATAAATATATCTATAGCATGTGTAGTTATAATTGAAATATAGCGTACCATCTAATTTTCTATGAGCATACAACTTATCAAACCTGTCTCGTATGTACTCAGCTGTTAAGTCATAAAAATTAGTTGATATAGAAGTTAACCTATTTGCTTCAAAAAAGTACCTGATTCTTACGTCTGACTTTGCTAATAAATCTTGATAAATCGCATCTTTTTCTTCAACGATAATTTCTTCAATCTGATTCTGCTTGTTATAATTTACCTCATAATTATATCTTAATTCTCCATATCTCATTAAATCTGTTGCACTTCGTTTCTCGAAGTTCATTTTAATAAAATGCTTTATTAAGTCAGCGTTTTCACCTATATTTTGTGAGAACAATAAACTTAAATTGGTCAAAGTAAAAATTAATAATAGTAGTTTTTTCATTAAAGGAGTTATATTTCACTAACCCCTAAGTGACGATTTAAAATAAAGAAGCGTGGGGTTTCAAACCTCATCTACTTCAAGGTATCGCCAGACACCCAACCACAAACAAGTACTAACCCACGCCATAGCGTGAGCATTAGAACTCGTTATACTTGTGGTTTTAAAAACTGGCGATTTTTGAAATAAGAATAACAGCTAACGCTAAATCTATATGTTTAATTTTTTATCCTCTTATAGCTTTCAATTTTAAGTAATGTAAAAATACAATTAAATGTAAGAACTCTTAATCCTATAAAAGTCTTCTCTAATCATTAGGCTTTTGGCTTATTCCAAGGTTGATGAGATATTCTTTACCGTTGTTATACTTATCGAACTTCTCAATACATTTTTGATAACCATCCTCGATGTTCAATAGGTCACAACAACTTGGATCCTCAATGATAATTGACTCTAATGTTTTATTAGGAAGATTTACTTTCAGTAATCGAAGAAATCCAATTGATGAGGTTTCACTGTCTAAATACTTCTCGAACAATTCCAATTTTTCATTCACCTTTGTTAGGCTATCCCATTTCGGTTTTAATCTTCTTGGGTAATAAACTCCTTTTGTTGCCATATTCTGAATACGGGTGTCAATTACTTTTACTAATTGCGCTTTTGTCATGATATACGATTTAAATTATACTGCTTTTTAATGTTACTTTTCCAATGATCTTCTAACAACGAAGCCACTTCGTCTTCCGTTACTTTGATGTATCGCATAAAGGTCTTGTCAGATTTGTGTCCTGTAATCTTCATTATGCTAATGGCTGGAAAGCCTTGTTTGAAGAGGTTGGTTGCGAAGGATCGTCTAGCACAATGGGTAGAAATTAACTGCCATTTCTTATAAGTAGTCTCTTTTCGTTCTGTTCCATGAGTTCGAACTTGAATTATACTTTCATAAAATCCGGCTAGCTGTCCTATCGATTTAAGTTCATTGCTAATTACGTTATTACAATAACTTCTTGGTAGTTGCCCATCATACCTCGAAATTATTTCCTTGACAATCGGATGTAATGGGATTACTACATATTTTCCTGTTTTTTGAGTTTTAATCTTCAAGCGGTCATTGCTAATGTTCCTCTCATTTATTTGTTTAAAATCACCAAATCGAAGACCTGTATAACAACCAATTACAAACAAATCTCTGATGGCTTGTCGTTTTAGATCCTTTGATAAATCAAGTCTGAGTAATCTTTGAATTTCTTCTTCATTGAGGTAAATATTTGTTACTTCCTCTTGGTAAACCTTAAATCGTTTATTTCTAAATTCCATGTTTGAATTACATCCCTGATCTGTTGCTGCATTGAGAAATGTTTTCAACGTCTTTATCATTTTACCAAATGTGTTGTTATTTGCTCCTCTCTCGTAAACATAGAAGTCCATAAAATCATAGTACCAATCCATATTAAAGCTTTCCCAGATAAGCTTTCTCTTTCCTCTGCTCTTTTTATACAAGCCCAAGACATTAATGAAATCCGTATAGCTCCGAATTGTTGAAGGCATTTTTGTTCGTTTTGATTCTTCTATAAACTGAACAGTAAATTGTTCGAAAGACAAATTCATCTCCTGTTTCTTCTCTTTCTCCTTATTACTATATTTTGAATCATATACATTTCGAACATAATTTGTAGTAGGCTCTATTGAATCAAATAATGCTTTATTGACAATATTCTCAATTTGTTGTCTGAATTTAGACAAGTACATATTGAGAGTTGAGTGACCATTGTATGCCTTTTTAATTCTTTGACCTTGTTGGTCCCAGAAGTCTATTGGCACACTTTTTTTAGTAGTAAAATATGCTGTTTTTCCTCTGTGTGTGTATCTCAAAAATAAAATTGAAGTTCCATCTTTGTTTATTGCAGATTTATTCTTTCGAATAATGAATTTAAACGTTGCCATAGTACAATTGAATTTACGATTACAATAAATTACCCCCATTCATCACCCTTAGACAACGAATGGGGCATATTTATCAGGCTACTTTTTTATATTGTCCTTTTTCTGGGTTGATCAGAAATCCTTTGTTTCGGAACCCATGCACCCACTTTTCGGCAGTTTTCAATTTAATACCGAGTTCTTCTGCAATATGTTGTGATTGTCTATAGCTGAACTCTTCTGGAAGAGCATAGAAATAGTCTCGCCTTATACCTCGGAAGATGGTTTCAATTCGCTCATCTTTCATCATCCTTAAAGTGGATAATACATGGCTCAATATAACCTCAGCAATAATCATAGAATTATCGAAATCATCTGGATGACATGAGTTTTGATTATGTACTTGCCCGTTTTCAAATCGTCTCAACATACTTAGAATCATAGCAATTTTAATAACAATAGGAGCTAGTCGCTTTACTGTTGCCCCTCCATCAATTCCAGCTGAAAAATTAATTTCCTTGAGGTATTGTGAGAAAACTTTATCGAGTCGTATTAGCTGTTCATTAGACAGGCTGAATATTATTGGCTCTGGAAATGCTTCGAGTTCTCTGTAGTAGTTAAGTACACTTTCGGATAGTTCTTCAAAATAAGAATCAAGATCAAATGCATTAGGCTCAAACGCAGGTTGCCATTCGTCACTACCAATAAAATTGTATGGAATTACCCTACTAAAAAGCCCATTTTCTGCATCTGGTATCAACTTTATAAATTGACCTGGCGTTCCTGATAACAATAGTGACATCTTACCTTCTTCTATGGTTATGTGCTCTCTATTGGTTTTTCTCATTACTGATATAGGCTCTCCTTCATAGTTCTTTCTAAGAAAATCTGTAAACGACCTAAGATTGCCTTGATTTGACTGTACTAAACCGTCAATCTCACTATCGAACATTAAGCCTTCGCCACCATTATCAGAAGCCTGTTTTAAAAGCATTGCAGATGTTATATCAGCTGGAATAAAAAGTAACTGATAAGGCGGCTCTTCACCTATTTCAGATTTACTCAATTTTCCTTTTTCAACTTGTTCTAAAAGTTGTTGATACTTTTGAGCGTGCTTTTTACTTCTTGAATCTAAAAATTTTTCGATAGGCATTACTAACTTTCTAGCCCATTTAATTAAGCTTTTGCCCGAAGCAGGAGGAGCAATAATTATAGAATATAAATTAGGGTATAACTTATCCCTTCTAAAATTCGCCTTAACATTAGTAGTTATAGCTCCCAGTGATGTAATAAAAGCTAAAGTCATCATTGTTTTAAACTCAAACTCAAAAGGCTCAAGTGCATCTCTCAGTAACTTCGGAAACCTCTGAAATACATCTTGAGGTATTTCATTAATAAGTGATTTCGGTAACGCAAGAGTACTTTCTGTTATTTTTTTCTCATCATCAACTTCAACATTCACTGACGTAGGGGAAATAGGAGATATTGGAGAAATAACACTCGTTATAGCTTTTAACAAGTCTTCTTTTGGAAGATTTAAAGCCATCCAATCAGCAATATCTTTTCCTCCATTTTCTGCAAGTATATTAGGTAGGTTGACAATATCTATATCATATCCGTCATTACCATGAATTTCTTTAATTCTTGAAGCAAACTTCTTTCCTGCATCATCTAAGTCATAAACTATTTTTAACTGAAAATTACCCATATAAAGTTTATTGACCTCTTTAAGTAATAGGTATAGCTCTTCTGGAAAATGAGTGATGGTTTCTGAATTCAGGCAAAAGGTATGTAAACCTAAAGATCTTGCAACTAAAGTGTCCTTTTCTCCAGCACATAGAATGATCTGTAGGTTATCTTCTGCTATACTATTTTCTTCATATTTAAATCTATCTGCTAAATTTCTTAAATATTGAATCCCATATACTTGGCTGCCTTTTTTATCACCAAGCCAACGATATTTATATTTCTTTGAGTAAGGACTATAAATTTTAACTGTATCTCTATATGAGTGTCCAATAATCACTTCATCAGGTTGCTTCTTTTTTCGATATTGCTTTCCTTTTGATGATATAAATGAGTAGGCGGAAAGAAACTTTGAGTTAAACTCTAGCATTGCATCTTCAGTAATTTGGAATTTTTCAAGAAAATTAATTTCAGCTGTACTAAGATTTTCAAATGCCAAAGTTTCAATATTGAATGTTTCCCCTTGTGGAAGATTTACTTCTTCCAAACTTGAATAGGGAGTTGAATGTGTACTTCGGCTATACTCTACATTAAAATCACAACGTAGCCCTTCTAAAATTTTTGGGAAATCGTCAATGTTATTGATTATGCCATAAAGTGTAAATATGTCACCACTAAAATCTGGGTCTCCAAAATCACGAAAACACCACCTATCATTATTAAAGTAATAGCTTAATGATGGGTTTCTATCTCCGCGTCTATGATTTTTTATCAATCGGCATTTTTGATTTTTTGTCCTTGCTTTTAGTAGATCTGGATAAATAAAAGTAAAATAATCCCACCCACCATTTGTTGTGTCGAGAATTGCTTCGACAAGCGTATTTTGATTTTTCATGTTTTTAATTTTTAGTATTATTTTTTAAAAAAGATATTACAGCATTTGGATCGAAGCGCACACTGTCGCCTATGCGCAAAGTTGGTAAACCCTGCTTGCGCAATTTGACAACGGTCGACTTCGAAACCATTAGCTGTTTTGCCAATTCATCCGAATCAACAAGTAATTTTTGACCTTTCAGAGCGTTGGTAACTTTAATATCGATATATTTTTCAACGGTAGAAATCAATTTCTCTGCAACGTCTGATGTTACCCTGTCGATCAGAAGTTGTATGAGTGAATTAATTTCGTTTTTACTAGTCATTATTCCTTGAATTGAGAGCGCAAGTTATAATGAGTTCTAACGGATTTTAGCTCATAGAAAGAAGACTGTCGTGATTATAACTATGGAAGTGTTGTAAACTAAGAAGTCTACAAAAGGAAAATATCTATTTGAACAAAAGAAATGTCGTGATTACTCCACGAGAGATTGAAGGCATTGGGTAAGTTTTTGAGATAATGCAGTAGAACACCTATTCGCCTTTCGTAGATTATCGGAATCAATTTCCTTACCTTTAATTATAAAGCAATTTGAAACAGTATCCCAAACTCCAATACCTTCTGGTGTAGTTAAGGAGAGACTATCTATAAGATAATGAAGACTATCTAGCGACTCTAACCAATTCATTCGCTCTGTTTGAAGTAATAGATACTCATCGAATATTTTAACAAAAAGCTCTGTATCTATTCTGGAATCAATAAATCCCGCTTTACTGAGATCCACTTTAAACCTTCTAAGTGAAAATTCCTCATAACCTGATCCAAAAGTGTTGGTTGTCATCCCCCCATATCGTCTTAATCTTTTTGAAAAATTAGTATAGGCATTAGCATATAATTCAGCTAAAAAGTCTTGATGATTTCTAAGATCATTTATAATTGGTGTTTGCACAAAATTATGATTCCAAGTGTGCGTGTTTTCATATTCCTCTTTGGCTTCACGAATAAGTTGAATCAATCTTTTATTGAACTGTATAGAACCAACGGGAGGGATAACACAAACAACATCAATATTAACTTGAGTTTCTGTTAACCCTTGCTCCAGATCAACAATTTCAGTCTCTTCAAATGAATTAAGATCTCCACTAAACAAATTATCAATTGTTTCGAACCATCTCCTAGCAATCGAGTTGATTTCTTTAGAACTCCTGTAGTCCTTAATAAAAGTCTGATGTACACTCTTTTCGGTATGCTTAGCCATGTCTTTAAAAATCAGCCTCTGATCCTTTTCAATTTTTATTTGACATTCTTCAGAAATGTAATCAGAATCAAAAGTATGGCTGAGAATCGAATTCCATAGAATTCTACCTTCCTTCCAATCTTCATATGTATATTGAAATTGCATGGCTCAAAGTTAAAAAAACTAAAGAATTCCAAGGAATAGTCGTAATCATTTGAAAACCAGTAAAATGAATAGTTATTGTACTGATTTTGTTACTCCATAAAAAAATCGCTTAGCTATCTTTATGATTTCTAAGCGATTACATTTTTCATTCTGCGGTCTGGACGAGACTCGAACTCGCGACCCCCTGCGTGACAGGCAGGTATTCTAACCAACTGAACTACCAGACCGTGCTACTATTTTAAAGACTTTAAAAGCTTGTCTTTGCTCCTATTGCTAAGAGCGAGTGCAAATATACACTCCTTTTTATTTGTCACAAACATTTTTCCGAAAATATTCTAACCAAATTGAATTCTTTGAAGAATATGATAGGCAATACAAAATGAAGTAGGCCTGACGCGTATTAACCGAACTTCTGACGTTCCACTAAATAGGTCGTCAAAATCTTATTAAAACCCTCATTGACGTCCGCCATGACGTACTTGATGCGGTTTTGGCCGCATTTCAGTTTTAGTTCTGAAAAATAGGCCTGCACCGCTTTTTCATAAGATTCTTTGATATTGTCCGCATACAAATTAACATGCTCACCCGTTTCCACATCCACAAAACGCTTCGGCCGATTGCTAAAATCGAACTCTAACTCCTTGCTTTTATCGAATGTATGGAATAAGACTACCTCGTGTTTGTTGTATTTGAGATGTTGCAACGCTTCGAACAATTGTTCCTCTTCGGCATCACTTTGAAACATATCGGTAAACAAAAACACCAACGATCTACGCTTTAACTTCTCCGCAATGAGATGCAAGTGTGTATAGGTTTTGGTAGTGATTTCCTTACGTGATTGTGATATTGCATTATTAAGATGTCCCAATAATACCTGATGGTGTCGTTCGCTCCCTTTTTCCGAAGCATAGACTTCATAAGTATCGCTATAAATACTCATCCCGATGGCGTCACGCTGTCGTTTCAACAAATTCATGATGGCCGCACTTGCCAAGGCAGCAAACCCAATTTTATTCAACGAATCAATATGAAATTCCTTCAACGCGGGATAATGCATCGAACTACTGTTGTCAATAATCAAATGGCAGCGTAAATTGGTCTCTTCCTCGTATCGCTTGGTATAAAGCTTATCTGTCTTTGCGTATAGCTTCCAATCAATGTGCTTGGTGCTCTCGCCATTATTATAAATCTTATGCTCGGCAAATTCAGCAGAAAAACCATGAAACGGACTCTTATGCATGCCCGAAATAAACCCCTCTACTACCTGGGTAGCGAGTAACTCCAGATTCTTAAACCCGGTAATCTCGTTTATTTCTTTTTCAATATTCATCTTGCGATTTACGATTTACGATGTTGGATTTACGATGTACAATTGACGATTTACGATTTACCATATCGTAAATCGCACATCCACTATCGTATATATTAAGCAACGCTGTCCACGATCCCGTAGTCCACACTTTCCTCGGCGCTCATCCAGTGATCTCGGTTAAAATCCTTCATCACTTTGTCATAATCCTGACCACAGTTATCCGCTAAAATCTTAGCACTT
>Ga0256847_1000009_pt1 | contig 135988 bp, 113 predicted proteins | sample TeddybearmetaG_FD_189099 | JGI IMG/M metagenome (GOLD analysis project Ga0256847, IMG submission 189099) | Hydrothermal vent microbial communities from East Pacific Rise, Pacific Ocean - Teddybear | ecosystem: Environmental > Aquatic > Marine > Hydrothermal vents | place: Pacific Ocean: East... | reverse complement strand
ACGCAGGTATTTTATTTTTCAACAAGGCAAAAAACGTAGACAATGCAGGGCATTGGCGAGGCTTTTTAACGCTGTAGAAAGATAAAATAACAAGTAGAAAATGTTACTTTATTATTGAATCATTCCTAAGGAGTATTGAAATGAATTAAATATCTATATTAAACTCACTTCAATCTCCATTGATAACTAGAAATTAAGACATATGAAATTTAAGTTCGGGGTTGTTTTTTTCATTTTGGCATTATTCTGCTTTAAATCTTGCTCCGAAGATTGTTACACTGATTGTGAAACTATTCAACCTAAATTATTTATAAAAATTATAAGTAAAGTTGATTCAACAGATTTGGTATTTGGAGAGAATAAAAAATATGACTTTAATGATATTAACGTATTTAGTTTGGAAATAAATGATTCATTAATTTATAATGTAATACCCACCGATAGCATAGGTTATTTTGATTCATTTTTCTATAGTTTGCCACCTGTAGAAGAGGGGGTAGTAGTAGATAGTTTCTTGATTATAAATGGCAGTTATTTTGATATAGACAGAATATTTGTTGATTTTGGGAATTCAGATGTGGACACTTTAAATTTAAGTTTTCTTACTGGTGAGGAGGATAAATGTTGTGGAACGCCAAGACAAATAAAAACGGTGAGTCATAATGGTGTTCCTATCTTTGATTTAGATGATGGCGACTTTTTTACAACCCTTTTAAAGTAAGTAAATAATGAGAAAAGTATAATTTATTTCCTCTTCTTACAGAGTATTGGTAAAGTAGTTTTCTGTGCTATTGATATTGGAAAATAACTTCTTTAAGGGGCGGCTACAACAGATTTGTGTATTGACACGTTGATTTATTATTAATATTTATCAATCAAATTGCAATCAATTATCAATGAAAATTATTTGTTATTCTTTTTTCTTAATAGGATTTGTTTTATTCCTTAGTTCTTGTGAATGTATCAAAGTAGATTCCGCTGAAGAAAACCCAACACTACTTCTTAGGGTAATCGATGCTATTGATTCTACTGATTTAGTATTTGGTCCAGATGCTATGCTAGATTTTCAAGATTTTCAATTGTTTAGCATTAATAATATAGATACAACCTTCATTGATTTTTCTTCAACATTTATCAATACACAAGCTGAAAGTAGTTTTCTTGAGTTTCGAACTCCTGATGCTACTAGTTCACGGGTTTTTATAGATTATGGAAATATGGATGTAGATACTATTGATATTAGATCTGTTCGTTTTTCAAGCACATGTTGTGAAGGAAGATCAATCACTAATGTAGATCATAATGAAATAGAAGTATTTAGCAACAGCCCCAGCTCAATTGTGCTATTGTCAAAGTAGGAATGTTTAATCTAAGCAAAACGTTCGGAGATAAGTCACAAATAGAATTAACCACAAAGGTATCAAAGGATTGGGCAAGGTCCACAAAGAATTGTAATTTGAGCATTGCTCCCTTCGCGCCAAATCTTCGTGCCCTTTGCGGGTAAAAAAAACATCTAGTCCTATCTAACTCAAAAAGCTAATCAATACACCAGCCGCAACCGCAGACCCAATCACTCCAGAAATATTACTACTCATAGCATATTGCAGTATATGATTCTTAGGATCTACTTTAAGAGCAATCTCATTGGCTACTCTAGATGCCATTGGTACTGCACTCAATCCAGTAGCCCCAATAAGCGGGTTTATCTTTTTCTTATTGAATACATTATAAAGTTTGACTGCCATAATTCCTCCAAGGATAGAAATAGCAAAAGCGATAAATCCACCAACCACAATAAATAATGTATCAGCATTTAAAAAGGAACTTGCCGTCATGGTTCCACCCACTGTCAACCCAAGAAAGATAGTAGCTGTATTCATGATAGTCTCACTAGCCGCTGTAAACAATCGATTTGTATCTGAACCGATTTCTTTGATCAAATTACCAAATAATAACATGCCCACTAATGGTACTGAAGAAGGAACCAGCAATGCTACGAGGGTCGCCAATACGATTGGGAAAATAATTTTCAGTGTTTTTAAATCTTTAATTTTAGTCTTGCTAGGGAAGAGCTTATCCTGTTCTTTCATATTGATACCCAGCTCCTTTTTAGACACAGAAAGCTTCACAACAAAAGGGATGATTACTGGAACCAATGCCATGTATGAATAGGCTGCGATAGCAATAGGACCCAGTAAATGAGGAGCCAAAATAATTGCTGTATAAATTGCTGTCGGTCCATCTGCACCACCAATTATTCCTAGAGATGCTGCTTCATTTAGCTCATATCCCATGAAAACTGCAGTTATCATAACGGAAAATATTCCAATCTGTGCAGCGGCACCAAAAAATGCCAATCTAAGATTCCTCAACATTGGCCCAAAATCAGTCATTGCACCTACTCCAAGAAAAATTAATGGAGGAAGCAATCCTGTTTTTATCAAAGTATAATACAGCATATTCATTATGCCATACTCTTTGGCTATTTCTATTATAGTGAGGTGCTCTATTCCTGGAGCTTCTGCAACTGAAACAACCGCCATATTGCCACCTGGGAAATTTGCCAATAAAACCCCAAAAGCTATAGGAACCAATAACAACGGTTCATACCTCTTTTTGATCCCAAGATACAAAAGGAAAAAAGCCAATAGGAGCATTAGTATAGTCAAAGGTTGACTAAAAAGCTCTCCAAAAGCTGTCATTTCAAATAATCGATTAAGAATTTCCATACCTAAACGATCTTAAATATTTGGTCGTCTTCTTCTATTTCGTCTCCATGGTTGACCATTATTTCGGCAATAGTACCACTCATGTCTGCTGCGATTGCATTGATTACTTTCATTGCTTCAATATAAGCCACTGTTTCACCTTCCTTAATGATATCACCTACTTTTTTTGCTTTTTCTGAGGTCTCTTTAGTGAGGTAAAATTTTCCTTCCAGAGGAGATACAATATACTTAGCTACACCATTTGATGCAGCAGCTTTATTTAATTCTTGAGCTGGAGATGATTGAACAGCCACATTATCTTGTGGAGATCCATCAGGATAGCTGATTTGAATGTTGTATTTGTCACCGTTTACATTCAATGTCAGTTCTTTAGGCATTGTGTTCACAGGGGCAATTGCTGATGGTGTATCTGTAGATTCTGCAGGTTTGTTTTTCGTGGCTCTTCTTACTTCCAGGTCAGCTTCAAATTTCATTTTGGCTTCTCCTGATTTGAACGCCTCATATTGTGCAGGATGCATAGCATATTCCAAAAGCTCTTCGTCATCTTCACCATACGACCAACCTTTTTCGTCCATCTTCTTTTTATAGATATCCAATTCATCTGGATAAAGATCTTGCGGATTTCCAGAATAGAATTCTCTATTTTGATCTTCTGCCATTTTTTTGATTTCTGGATCCAGATCACCTAACAGCTGACCAGACTTTCCAAGAATCATACCCCAAGTATTCTCATCGATCATCGTAAAACGTTTCCTGTCTTTGTACATATTGATGACATTCATCAACGAGACATTCTTCACATATTGACTAAACGGAGTCACTAGGGGAGGGTATCCTAATTTTGGCCATACATGTTTAACCTCATCAAAAAGATTTAAAAGCAATTCTTCCTGATCTATGATTGGTCTATTGTTCTTAGTTAGCCACTTGTTCAATGACCTTACATTATTCTCTAAATCTGCCATCAATGAACCCATCATGCCACCAGGAAGTCCAGGACCTATCAATAATGAATTCATATATCGATTCTTAGGATTGATGTATTCTCCTAAAAAGTCATCCATAAAAGATTGGGTAAGACTTCTCACCTCCATATATGCTTTCATATTGATCTCTGGAAGACTAAATCCTGCATCCTTCAACATTTCATGTATGGTAAGTAAATCCGCATGTCCAGTTCCCCAAGATAATGGCTCCATTCCTACATCAATAATATTGGCACCATTTCTTGCAGCCTCTAAGGATGTAGCTACTGAAAACCCTGGTGTGGAATGACCATGATACTGAATCGTAATATCAGGATGTCTTTCTCTTATTCCTTTTACAATCTTCCCGATAGATACAGGACGACCGATACCAGCCATATCTTTTATGCAAATTTCTTCAGCACCTTTTTCAATATATTGATCTGCAAGATTGATGTAATAATCTACTGTGTGTATAGGTGAATGTGTCACACTAAGTGCACCTTGAGCGATCATACCTCCCTCCTTAGCATATTGGAAAGAAAGTTCAAGATTTTGTGGATTATTCAACCCATCAAATGATCTAGAAATATCAGTTCCCTGAAGCTTCTTGACCTTAAACATCAATTTCCTTACATCTTTGGCCACTGGACTCATTCTGATTCCATTCAGACCACGTTCGAGCATTTGAGTTTGGATCCCTGCATCATTAAAAGGTTGAGTCCACTTTCGGACTGCGACATTCGGGTTCTCTCCAAAAAGAAGGTTTACTTGCTCGAATCCACCTCCATTCGTTTCTACTCTGGCAAAACATCCCATATCTATGATAGGCTGAGCTACTTTAGTCAACATATCCACAGTTGGCACATATTTACCAGCTGCCTGCCACATATCTCTATAAACAAGTGCTAATTTAATCTCTTTCATTTGTTATTAGGTTATTGAAGCGATTTAAAACAGATTGTAAATACGCTTTAAATCTCTTCATCATCACTGGTCAGTCATCAGGATGATTTATTAATTTTTTTTGCACATTTGATCGTTTTCAAATATGACTTATATCAGAGGTCTCCCATAGGAAAACTACTCAATTTTTTCTATGGATTCAACTTTACCTCTTCCTTTTGTCACATGATCTACAACTGCTGTTATTACAGCAATTTCTTTATTTGAGACTAGTGGAATGATAAGTTTTGATTCTTTGACAGGATCAGGAGCATATTTATTTACTAGTGAGATCAATAGTGATCCACTTAATACCACAATAGAAAGTACAGCGAAGACCGTAATCATCCCTATTCCTAAAAGTAATAATGCATTTGATACTGTTGTTTCCATAAGTATTCTTCTAAAATGCGAAAGTATGAAATATTATTTCAATTGCAAGTGGACAAAAGACAATTCATACATTGAAGTCATTTGAGAATGCAGGACTGAATCAAGCGCAAAGGCTTAAGGTTATTGGCAAAGCTCATTTTGAGTTTCATAGCCATAGCTATGGAACGAGAAATAGCTGTAGTCCAATGTTCTTAATGCTTTGTGCGTAGATAGTCTTCGTATTCTTAAACGACTTCATTACCTTGAAACTAACCAAGTGTAACGTTTTATAGTTGCAAAAAACTTGCCATAAAGTTGGATGGAAAAAGATCGTTATAAAGTTTCAATTACGATTCATTTATTTCAACTAGATGTCCAATAGTATATAAAAGGTATACTCTTGACAATTGTTTTCTGCTTGCTTAAATAATTAATACTTTTACGCTCGATTCAATCAAACTATTCGTTAGGAGAAATATTTGAATTGAAATATAATATAATGCAATAGAAAAGAATATTACTTAAATGAGTCTAAAAGTTTACAAATTCGGAGGAGTTTCGGTAAAAGATGCCGATGGAGTTATCAATGTCACCAAAATTCTTGATGCTCATAGAGCTAAGGGTAAGATATTGACTGTAGTTTCGGCAACAGGGAAGACAACCAATGCATTAGAGGTTGTTGTGAATTCCTATTTTAATGGAGATGGTAAAGCAAATGAACACTTACAGAATATCAAGAATGATCACGTGTCGATCCTTAAAGGTTTAGACATCTTTAATGAAGCGGTGGCAGCAGATATAAGTGATACTTTTGTAGAGATAGATTGGATGATAGAAGATGAGGTGCAAGATGGTTACAATTATATCTATGATCAGATTGTCTCTGTAGGAGAATTGGTGTCTTCTAAGATCTTGTACCATACCTGCAAAAAGAAAGGGCTCAATGTTTATTGGTTGGATGTGAGAGATGTATTGGTGACTGATAATAGCTATAGAGAGGCTAAAGTGATGTGGAAGGAGACGCAGAGTAGGATGGATAAAAAGGTCAGAAATCTTTTTGATCAATATGATATCGTGATTACACAAGGATTTATTGGCTGCAGTACTGAAAATATTAACACCACTTTGGGAAGGGAAGGATCAGATTTTAGCGCAGGAGTATTTAGTTATTGTTTAGATGCAGAGAGTTTGAGTATTTGGAAAGATGTGCCAGGTATCCTGACTGCAGACCCTAGACTCTTTGAGAATGTCACTAAAATAGATAGGTTGGATTATAGGGAGGCTATTGAGATGACATATTTTGGAGCCAAAGTGATTCATTCAAAAACGATCAAGCCTCTCCAAAACAAAAACATTCCGCTTTACGTCAAGCCATTTAATGATCATGAAGCTGAAGGGACTATCATTACCTCGGATGTAGATACTGTCTATCCTCCTATCATAGTTATAGATACGGGACAATCTCTTATACATATTTCAACCAAAGATTTTTCATTTGTGGCAGAAGAGCACCTAAGTGAAATTTTTGACAAGCTCAACAAGTATAAGCTTAAGGTAAATATGATGAGAAATACTGCTATTAGTTTTTCGGTGGCATTAAAAAACGATCAAAGAAAGATCAAAAGATTAGTTGAGGATCTCTCTGCTAAATATAATGTGATGAAAGATGATGATCTAGAACTGATTACGGTGAGACATTATGATGAGGCTACTGTGAATAGGATGAAAGAAGGGAAGATTGTGTTGTTTGAAGAGACTTTTCGACAGACAGTAAGGATGGCTGTGAAGGATATTCCTAAAGTGGTAAGGAAGTAAGTATTGTTAATGACGCCCATTCAGGGCTGGTTTATTTTGGTTGTGGGTTGGATGGACTTCATCCATCCTTATAGAAATTTCATCCCTGTGGGATTAGTCAAAATATTTATGTTCTGATGTGTATTTCAGTTTTCGTCTTTAGATATTTCGTCAGAAAGTTAGAATAGCTGTAAAGGATATTCCTAATATGGTTATTAATTATTAATTGAGAATTGAGAATTTATGAGGTTTTAGACTTACTATATACAAACAGACACCAGCCTGGTTTTTAAAACCAGGCTGGTGTCTGTTTGTTCAGATTCTCCAAAATTTATGTCTACCCCCATCCTAACAAAGTGGAGGAATAATAATTAATCCTTATTACTTTTAGTCTTATCATCAACACCATTGAATGCTTTTGTCAATTCATTCGAAATAGAGCCCTTTGTGATACGAATAAAGTTCTTTTCACTTACCTGTAAAGTTATTTCTTTGTCAGATATTTTGCTGATCTTTCCAATTATGCCACTTGACGTCACCACTTCTTTCCCTTTTTCCATAGAAGTCAAAAATTTATCCTGATCTTTCTGCTTTTTTGCAGATGGGCGAATAAAAAAGAAATAGAATATTGCAATTAAGATTGCTAATAAAGGAAGTTGGCTTAATAAACTACCACCATTTGCTTGAATCAATATATAGAGCATTGCTTATTTTTTTTGTTTATTGCGCAAATATAGTTTTTGTTTCACAATGAATTGATTTTAGGAGACATTGTTCTTTAATTTTGAGTTATTGAGTTATTGAGTTATTGGGTTATTGAGTTAATGAGTTGATGATTTGATGAGTTGATGATTTGATGATTTGATGATTTGTCAGCCTGAGCGTATTCGAAGGCTAGCATTTTCAAGATACAAGCATTTCAATTAATGGGTCAGTTTTATTTTATCGAAATTCAAAATTCTTCATTCAAAATTAAAACAATCTGTTGATTTGATGAGTTGATATGTTGATGTTTTTTTTGGTTTTTTTTTTATTTATAATTTTAGGAGTTAAGGAATTTGGTGGAATCAAATGTGAATGTCTTTTTTAGGAAAGGTAAATTTATGAATTGCTTTAATGTCAGGTAAAAAATCTCATATAGTATTAATTGGTTTTATGGGGAGTGGTAAATCTACCATTGGTAAAATGTTGGCAGAATCATTGAATAGACCTTATATCGATACGGATCATGATATAGCTAAAGCTGAGAAAATGTCTATTTCTGAAATCTTTGATCTAAAAGGGGAAAAATATTTCAGAGAAATTGAAAGTAATATTCTGCAAAATGCTTTAAAGTCTAAAATTCCTTCAATCATCGCAACAGGAGGAGGAGCTCCTTGTAATTTAAACGGTATCAATTATATTCAAAAATACAGCTATTCCTTTTATTTGAAAGTAGGAAGGATTACTTTGCTGGAAAGAATTTATGGAGATAAATCAAGACCTTTGGTCAAAGCGAAAACAAAACGAGAGTTAAAGCAGTTTATTAATTTATCGATTAGTAAAAGAGAAGTGTTTTACCAAAAATCTAATCAAACGATCATGGCCTATAACCTTCCTGAGAAGATCGTAGGACGAATAACTAAATACATAGATAAACAGCAAATATGAAGGTAGATATTTTAGCAATTGGAGTGCATCCTGATGATGTAGAATTGGGATGTAGCGGAACTTTGTTGAAACACATATCAATGGGTAAAACTGTTGGTATAGTAGATTTGACTCAGGGAGAACTGGGAACTAGAGGTAGTGCTAAATTAAGATTGGAGGAGGCTGAAAATTCTAGAGTGATAATGGGAGCGCATGTAAGAGAGAATTTAGGGATGGCGGATGGGTTTTTTCAACATTCTAAGGAGAACATTCTTAAAATTTCACAAGCTGTAAGGAAATATCGTCCAGAAATCGTTTTGGCAAATGCAATTTATGATAGGCATCCAGATCATGGAAGAGCATCAAAATTGATAACAGATGCTTGTTTTTATTCTGGTCTAGCTAGAATTGAACAAACTAATGGAGAAGGTAAAAAATTAGAACCATGGAGGCCAAAAGTAGTGTATCATTATATTCAAGATCGAAATATTAATGCTGATTTTGTAATAGACATCTCCGAACATATTGACAAAAAAATGGAATGCATTTTAGCATTCAAGTCCCAATTTTTTAATGGCGATTCGGAAGGTCCTAAAACTCCAATATCTGGCAAGGTATTTATGGATTTCATGAGATCCAAAAATCAAGCTTACGGTAGAGATATTGGTGCTGAATATGCTGAAGGATTTACTGTGGATCGGAATATTGGGGTTAAAAACTTATTTGACCTTATTTAATAGCAAAATTTTATTGGGTAGAATATATTTATTTCAAATAATTTTATTTCGAAAAATAAAAATTTTTTTATATAAAATAAATGCTGAAATAAGTTAATATATAATCAATATTTTAAGCGATATATTGTTGATTATCAAAGATTTAATATTTTGGTGTTGATTTTCAATTTAGGCTTAATATAATGGTTTGTTATTCTTTTTTTTGATTTGTTCTAAATATTATATTTTGTTTATTAAGTTTTTTACAATACATTTACAAAATGATGCGTTTGTCAATAGGAAGACATATACAAATGTCATTACAATTACAGATGTTGTTACAATTACATAGTAGTTAAGATCAAATAATTGCGACCAATGATAAATGATGAAGTTTTAGACCAAAGTAGGGTTTATATTAGTAATACTATGAAAATGCTGTTATATAAACAGCAGCCTGCCTTAATACAAAAAGTAGATTTTGAAAATGATAAGACATTTTTAGAACCTAGTTTGTTAGCCTATTTTAACGAAAAAGAGGGTTGTGAATTTCCTGATGAAATGATATCAGAGTATTTGCAAGGTTATTTTTTGAAAAAGGAAGAAATCCAAGCAAATCACACACTGAATCATTTTGATGTAGCTTATTTGCCAGAAATAGGTTATGTTAAAAAAGATCAGAAGCAAACTTTTTTGCCCGTAGTCTATATTGAAGACACTTCAATTGAAATTCTCAGGTATCCTATTCCTCTTTTTAAGAGAATAATGGATATACCAGAAGAAACACAAGAATATTATGATGGTTTGCATGAAAAACACCTTCAAACTTTAACTAATGCAGTTCATTATATAAAAAAAAGTAATCCATCTCATTTTTCTCTCATAGAAAAATGTTGTAGACGAATTATTATTTTTAATACAGATCCTTCCAATAGTAATTCTTTTGCAAGTAGAAAAGCAAATGGTACTGCTTTTTTTAATGCATATCAAGAAGATTATGATGAAGTATTCTTTATTGATGATGTTGCTCATCAAACAGGACATATAATCCTTACTTCTTTATTTTTTGATCCAAAAACTATTTATAAAATAGATGAACAACAAGATGTTGCGGATATTATTGGAAAACCGGATCACAGGATAGTAAATGTACTCATACATGCACTTTATACTTATTATACAACATTTCTCTGCTTAGATAGTTGCTTAGAGAACAATTGCTTTACTGAAGAACAAAAAAGAGAAGCAATGGCTAGAATCGGATTTTATCTTGGAAAGTATAGAAACGATTTAAAGCGTTTTAAAGTAGTGGAAGAGCATTTTTCAGGATTAGAGAATATGTTTACAGAAATTGGTCAAGATGTGGTAAACAGTATCATGGATAAATATGAAGAAATGGAACAAAAGTGGGGCGAGACTGTATCGACCTATGATTACAAGGATCAAACATACAATTTTAATAGATCAAAGTTTTTTGAGGTGAATAGTTTTTAGTAAAAAATGGTACAATAGAATTTTTTTAAAAAATTAATTCTGTTGGTTATCAATTATTTATAAGATCAATATTAAAGGTAGAACCTAATCAGGTACAAATTAAAAGTTGGAACATTTTTTTTATCAACTCACTTAAAGTTGATTTATGATCAATACTATGCTAATGGATATCTTAATTATAGATTTTAATATTATTCGAATTATACATAAGGAAATATATAAAGTAATGGCGTATACCGAAAAGCCAAAATAGAGTAGGTGTTAATTTTTTTTAAACAACAATTATTATGAACAAATTATCAATTGCAGATCTTGAAAAAAGATCAGAATTAGTTGCTTCACAGGAATTATTGAACACAATCGCAGGAGGTGCTGGTACTAAAGCTAGTTCTAAATTTAGTAGCTGTCATAGTGATGACTGTCATTATGGTGACGGTGTATAAAATACACAGTTAAGCAACTAGGAGTTTATTTGTCATTGACAAATAAACTCCTTTCAATTTAATGAACGTCTCCAAACAATTCTTTAATGATAGAAAAATTAATAGAAGAAAACCACACGCAACTAGTTAATGTTTTAAGGACGTTAACCTATAGAGAAAATAAAAACATCATTTCTAAAATCGATTTTAATGAAGATAGAATATTTTTAGAACCTTTACTTTTTGCTTACTTTAATAGAATTCAAACTGATACTGTATTTTCGGAATCATTGCTGAGTGAGCTTATGCAAAGTCATTTTATTGAAAAAGAACCTTTACAATTAAAAGGCTCCTATAATCAAAATGATGTTGCTTACATTCCTAATTTGGGTTATTACAGAAAAGAAAAAGAAAAAGTAGTAAATGAGGAATTGCAATATGTGGAGGGTACTAATATAGAAATTTTAAAATACGACATTCCATTACTGAGAAATGTACTTGAAGTTATTACGTCTAGGACCCCTGGTGAGAAGCATTTTTTTATAAAGGACCAATATGTAGAAGAGAACTTGAGTACACTAAATCAAGCTTTTAAGCAGATTAAAAATGCCATTCCATCACGGTACGTATTTATTGAAAAATGCTGTAAAAAAATCCTCTTATTTAATGAACCTAATCCAAAAGTACCTTCTAGAGTTACAATCAATGCACTAGGTACTCTCTTTATAAACATTTACAATAATGAAAAAAACCTACCTTTTTTTATAGACACCATTGCACAACTGACAGGTTCTATGATCATGACTACAATACTACAAGATAAAAAAAGTATTTTTAAAGTAGACCATACACAAAAAATAAGCCCCATTACTCAAAAAGAAGATAGAAGAAATATCTATACTCTATTTCATAGGCTTTACTGTCATTATGCTGCATTCCATTGCTTACATCATTATATTGGAAAAGAATTTTGTAAAGAAGAAGACAGAATGGACCTTACACGAAGAATGGTTTTTTATTTAAAGAAATGTAAAAATGATTTAGAAAATTTTGAAATGGTTGCAGCTCACTTTACCGGTATAGAAAATATACTTACTGAAAATGGTATTTATCTATTTAATATAATTGAAAATTCCTACAAGGAAGTATTGAACGATAGGAATTTAGAAATGAAAAAATTTGAGCATACCCCAATAAATTATCGTATGGGATATTCTGAGTTTATAAGAATAAAAGAGTAACATTAGTTGTAATATATTTCGATAAATCTTATCATTGTAAGTCTGTCAGGTTTTTTATCATAAAGTAAAGATCACGTCTAAGTACATTTTTAAAAATTTATCTAATTTATCCAATGGCAAGATCCAAGTTTCCATTTTATAAACAACTAGACTTCCGTGATTGCGGACCTACTTGTTTAAGAATGATTGCCAAATTTTATGGGAAGAAATTTTCCAGAGAATATTTAAGAGAAAAAGCTGGAATTACCAAAATAGGGGTCACTTTAGCTGGTATTGCTGATGCGGCAGAAATACTTGAAATGCGTACTTTGGGTATGCGTATTTCCCAGAAAAGCTTAATAGAAGAAATTCCTTTACCTTGTATTGTACCATGGCAACAAAAGCATTTTATTGTTGTATATAAAACCTCGAAATCAAAGATATTTGTTGCGGACCCAGAGCGAGGCCTTCTGGAATATACACATGATGAATTTTTCAAGCATTGGTCAGATGTTGGAGATGAAACAGGGTATGTTTTGTTATTGGAACCCAATACCAAATTCTATGAATTGGAAGAAAATGATAAGCAAAAACAAGGGTTTTCCTTTCTTATTCCCTACTTAAAACCATATAAGAAATTAATAAATCAATTATTTATAGGTCTTTTTATAGGTACAACCATACAATTTATTCTTCCATTTTTCTTACAGTCTATTGTTGATGTTGGAGTAAATAATCAGAATATTCCTTTCATATACCTTATACTTCTTGCACAATTAGTTCTTTTCATTTCACAAACTTTAGTGCAAATTTTTAGAGAGTGGTTGGTGTTACATATCACCAGTAGGCTAAATATAAAGATGGTCTCTGATTTTCTGTATAAAATGCTTAAGCTTCCTATTTCATATTTTGAAACAAGAAATACTGGAGAACATCTTCAAAGAATTGCTGATCATAGAAGAATTCAGCTATTCATTTCTTCTTCTTCTTTCAATATGATATATTCGGCAGTCCTATTTATTGTTTTTAATTTGGTTTTGGCCTTTTACAATCTGCCTATATTTTATGTTTTTATGGTTGGTGCGGTAGCTTATATAGGGTGGACATTGTTTTTTCTAAAAAAACGAGCAATATTAGATTTCAAAAGGTTTGATGAAATGTCACAAAGTCAAACTTCTCTCGTGCAGATTATTGATGGAGTAGCAGAAATAAAAATCAACAATTCGCAAAGAAAAAATAGATGGAAATGGGAACAAATTCAAATAAAATTATTCAAGACATCATTAAGCACTCTCAGTTTATCACAATACCAAACGATAGGGTCGGGTTTTATTAATGAATTAAAGAATATACTCATCACTTTCTTATCTGCTACAGCTGTGGTTGAAGGAAATATAACATTAGGGATGATGCTCTCTATACAATATATAGTGGGACAATTGAATTTGCCATTGAGCAATTTTATTGGTTTTTTACAAACCTGGCAAGATGCAAAAATAAGTTTAGAACGTCTCATGCAGGTACACAATAAAGAAGACGAAGACAACGCTAAACAAAATAAAATAAGTGAACTGCCGAAGAGAAAAGATATAATTATTTCTAATCTATGGTTTCAATATGGAGGCAAATCGTCTCCGTTTGTTATAAAAAATCTTAGCTGCACTTTTTCAGAAGGAAAAACTACTGCGATAGTAGGAGCTAGTGGCAGTGGAAAAACAACGCTCTTAAAATTACTTTTAAAATTTTGTAATCCTACAAAAGGAGATATATTTATTGGGGATGATAATTTGTCTAATATCAACAATGATTTTTGGCGGCTGAATTGTGGAGCCGTTTTGCAAGATAAATTTATTTTTAATGACACAATTACTGGGAATATAGCAGAATCGGAACAAGATGAAATAGTAGATAGGGATCGTTTAAAAAGGGCCTTGTACATTTCTAATAGCGAAAGCTTTGTAGACAAGTTGCCCAATAAATACAACACTGAGCTAGGAAGTTCTGGAGTATCTTTAAGTGGAGGTCAAGAGCAACGAATTATGATAGCTCGAGCTGTTTATAAGAATCCGAGTTTTATCTTTTTTGACGAAGCAACAAGTGCTCTGGATGCAACAAATGAAAAAGTAATTATGGAAAATCTCAATGAATTTATCAAAGGCCGAACCTCTATTATTATTGCACATAGACTTAGTACGGTTAAAAATGCGGATTCCATTATAGTATTAGAGGATGGTGAAATAGTAGAAGAAGGCAACCATGAACAACTTACAGCGAAAAAAGGAGTCTATTATAATTTGGTGAAAAATCAGCTTGAATTAGGGAACTAATAATGGAAGAAACATTTGAAGACAATATTAATATTTATAGTGAAGAAGTCAAGGATATTCTTTCAGATCCGCCTAGGTCAATTTTTAGGTGGGGCAACACTATTTTGTTATTTTTTTTTATTGTCATTTTATCTCTTTCTTGGATTATTAAATATCCAGATATTGTATCTGGACAGGCGATTTTGACGACATTAAACCCTCCACAAAAAGAATATGGAAAGATCACAGGAAAAATAGATTCTATTTTCGTTGCTAATCAATCAGAGGTGTCAAAATCCACACATTTAGCACTGATCGAAAATACTGCTAATTATAAGGACGTTATGCTGCTGAAATCGCATATTAATAAAATAAAAATTAGTAAGAATGAAGTATCATTTCAATTGGATAGTCTTCCAATGTTGTTTTTAGGAGAAATTGAATCTGATTTCTCGCTATTTGAAAATAGCTACATTCAATATTATCTTAATAAAAAATCCAATTCCTTTAGTAGTAATGATCTAAATTATTCTAATCAATTATCACAATTGAAATTTAGACTTAAATCTCTTGAAGATCAAGAAGAAATAAATGCCCAAGAAATCACCTTTAGGAAATCAAATCTGGATAGAATGGAATCATTATTTGAAAGCGGTACCATTTCTGCGCTGGATTTTGAAGAAACTAAATTGGATTACTTAAGAGCTGAGAGAGAATTTAAAAATATGAGCAACTCTATTTCTCAACTGAAAGAAAATATTAATAACACAAACAATTTCAGAAACCAAACCGATATTGAAAATACCAGAGCGGAAATTAGTTTAATAAAATCTGTTATTCAGTCCTTAGATCAACTAAAACAATCTATAAATGATTGGGAGGCAAGATATTTATTTATATCAAAAATAAATGGAAAAGTTTCTTTTATGAATTTTTGGAGTGAAAATCAAACTGTTAATGAAGGGGATTTAGTATTTACTATCATTCCTGAGGACTATGTGAAGTATGTATGCAAAGTCCAAGTCCCGATATTGAATTCAGGAAAGTTAGAAATTGGTCAGCGCGTTAATATTCGTCTAAGTAGTTATAATTCTAGTGAATTTGGAATTATCTTAGGTAATATTGAGGAAATTTCTCTTATTCCAAATAATGAAGGTATGTATTTATTGGATGTAAGTATTCCAAATGAATTGATTACTACTTTTGACAAAAAGATTGAATTTAAACAGGAAATGCCAGGTGTTGCAGAAATAGTAACAGAAGATTTACGTCTTATTGAACGTATTTTTTATCAATTAGGGACAATACTGAAAAATAATGGTTAAGAAATATTATGTAAAATACTCTATTTCTAAAAATAGTATCGTTTTTTGTCAATGCGATTTTTTTCATAACAAGCTCTTACGAACATTATAATTTCGAAGAACACAACCACGGCACAAAATTAATTGAGGTTTTACAATTGAATACCCTTTGTGTATAAAAAATGGCTTTGCAGTAATACTCACATCACTTGTTATAGACATATGTCCATCTTCTCTAGCCTTATTTTCCATCTTTGAAAGTAGATCAGAAGCTATTCCTTGACCTTGATACTCGTGGTGAATGTAAATCACATCCAGATATCCAGTTTTGTCCAATGAAGCCATACCTACTAAGAAATCATCACTTTTAACTAATAAATAATAATGTGTGTCGATTCTTTTATGCCAATTATCTGTATTTTTAGCTCCATCTGACCAAGAAGCTATTTCTTGCGGAGAATAATCTTTGCTTGCAACAGATCTAATCGTTTGCTGAAAGAGATGAGTAATTTCTTTTAGATCATTTCGAGTGGCAATAGCGAAGGTCTTTTCATTCATGTGTAATCCTTATAAAGACAATTAAATTATATGCAATATATATTAAGATCTTATTGGTTTATAGTTCTTGTGCTTTTTGCTTCAAATTCTTTTGCTCAGTTATCGGGTACGGTATATGACGAAAATGGAGATGTGCTTCCTTTTGTAACAATCTATAAAGAAGGGACTTCAATAGGAACCGTCAGTAATTTGGATGGTGGATATTCACTGAATCTTGATAAAGGTGAGCATGTAATTATATATAAATATATAGGATTTGCCGAACAAAAGGAATCTATCCAAATCTCTGATTCTATTAATTTGGATATAATTCTAAAAGAAGAAATCATTACAGTAAATGAAATTGTCATTTCTGCTGATGCGGAAGATCCAGCATATAGAGTCATCCGAAAGGCCATAGAGCATAGAGAAAAACATCGGAGTAAGGTTGAGAAGTATTCTGCGGATATATATGTGAAAGGTGTTGTAAAAATGCTAAAAACGCCAAAAAAGATATTAGGGAAAGAAATTGGTGACATGGATGGAATGCTAGATACTACAGGGAGAGGTATAGTATATTTGGCTGAATCCCAATCCAAATTATATTTTCATCAGCCAGATTTGATAAAAGAAAATATGTATTCATCCATTGTTGCTGAAGACGATGGTTCCTACAACTTTAATCGTTTTATAGGGTCTAATTTCGATATTTACAAGGAGTACTATGAGTTCAGTAGATCGATGATCAATCCTCTTGCTGATAATGCCTTGATCTATTATAAGTATAAATTATTAGATGCCAGAATTGATGATAAAGGAAGACTTATCAACAGAATACAAGTAATCCCAAAATCATCAAGTAGACCAACGCTATTTGGAGAAATCTACATCATAGAAGACAAATGGAACGTAAAAGAATTGGACTTGTCTTTCACAGGAAAAGCAATAAAGGAGCCTTTCTTTGATACGATTAGGATCCGACAATTGCATTTACCTGTAGATACCGAAAATTGGATGGTATTTTCTCAAACAATGGATTTTAGTCTTGGGGCATTTGGTTTTAAAGTGGGAGGTGGATTTACTTACGTCTTTTCCGATTATGATTTGGAGCCAGATTTTGACCGCTCATTTTTTGGTAGTGAAGAGTTTAGAATGGATGAAAGTGCGATCAAAACAGATTCTTCTTTTTGGACTTCTGTCCGTCCAGTAAAATTGACAGATGAAGAAAGAGACAATTACATAAAAAAAGATTCCCTCAAGAAGTTATGGGCCACCAAAGAATATAAAGATTCGGTGGATCAAGTCAATAACAAATTTGCGATTGGTGATCTATTGTTTGGTTACAGCTATGCGAATACCTATAAGAACACCCACATCAGTTATGATTCTCCATTGAGTTCATACAAATTCAATCCAGTCGCGGGACATTCCATCCAAAGTGGTTTTAATTTTGTGAAATTAGACAGCGCAGAAAATAGACGATTACGTATAAACACTGATCTCGGATACGGTTTTGCTGATAAGCGATTCAAATTGGAGGCTACGGTTACTTTGAGAACCAATCGAAAGTATTGGGAAAATTGGACATTGAGGTTCGGTGATACTTATAGACAATTTGATGAAAGAGGCCCAATTTATTCTTTGGTAGAAGCTTGGATGTCATTGATGTACAAAGAAAATTTGGGTAGGTATTTCAACAAACGATATATAGGCTTTGAATATCAAAGAGAAGTAGCGAATGGTGTATTTATTCGTTCTGGATTGACATATGCTCGAAGGACATCTCTTTCAAATAATACAGAATATAGCTTTAGAAAAAAAGAAAATACGTATGCCATCAACAACCCAATCGATCAAAGTGGAGGGAGTGATTTTTTCGAGCCTAGCAATGACTTGAAATTTCATATAGATATCAGATTGAGGATAGGCCAAAAATATTCTTCATTCCCTAAATTCAGAGAAAGAAACCCTGGCAACTGGCCCGATATATGGCTGAAATACAGGAAAGGGCTGACCATAGCGGATACAGATTATGATAAATTGACCTTGAGAATCAAAAAAGACAATATGAACTACAGGCTGTATGGTTATGGCAAATTCAATATTGAAGCCAGTACTTTTTTGAATAAAAAATCAGTAGAGTTTATAGACTATCAACATTTTTTATCTAATTCCACTTATATCACATTGCGTAATCGATATATGACGGGATTCAAAAGAATGCCCCATTATATCTACAGTACCACAAATGACAATGTTGCAGGATTCTATGAGCATCATTTGAATGGTTTTCTTCTAGACCTTATTCCGTTGGTTAATAAGTTAGGATGGGAAACGGTCTTCAGCGGAAGTGCATTGGTGCGAAATGACGCTACTAATTATTATGAATTATCTGCGGGTATAGATGACGTCAAAATAGGTAGATTCAGTTTATTCCGTTTGGATTATGTGTGGTCGTACGGAGATGAAGGATTATTAAGCAGAGGTTTTGTAATTGGACTTTCAGGATTGTTTCAATAACTTTGGGCTTTAGAATCACGTTTTCATTCATGTGAATAATTATTTTGAAAGTCAAAGCATATATTTGGATAATTCTTGGAATACTAGCATTGGCTTTAAATTGGCTCTTTGGAGTGTTTCCAGCATTCTATGATGTATTCTATTTTAGAGGCATTTTTCAAGGTTTAAGAATTTTGTATGATTATACTTTAGGATGGATTCCTGTCCCAATGGTTTATTTCCTCTTTTTTTTACTTGTTCAACTTATTTATACCTTTCTCAAATTTAAAGGATTTAGAAGTGCTACAAGTGTTATTGAAAAAATTAAAATTATCCTACTGCCGATCTTTTCCTTAGCAGGAGCAATCATGTTTTTTTTCTACTTTCTTTGGGGCTTTAATTATCAACAAAAACCATTGTCAAGTCAATTAAACCTACCCAAAATAAAAGCTGATTCAGTCATGCTTTACAATGAGGCACTATTTTTCAAGGATCGTTTATCGCAATTAAGAAGAGAATTGTCATCTGACACCAACGCATTGTCATTTGAACATTTACCTAAAAATTTGGAAAAAGAGATTCGGAAGAGCTTGGAGTCTCTTTTATCATCTTGGGATTTGCCAGTAGGTGGTAAAGTTCGTGTGCGAAAGCTTTATCCCAAGGGTATATTGTTACGCATATCGACAGCAGGTGTTTATATTCCATTTGTATTCGAAGGACATATTGATGCTGGTTTGCACCCCATACAGTATCCTTTCACAATGGCGCACGAAATGAGCCATGGATATGGGTTAGCAGATGAAGGAACTTGCAATTTTACTGGCTTTTTAGCATGTATGCAATCTGATAATAAGATGATACAATATTCCGCGACCATGAGCTTGTGGCGATATATGGCTAGTAACTTAAGAAGAAGTGCGCCAACAATGTATAGGAAATTGGTAAAAGGAATGGACATTAATGTAAGAAAAGATCTCATAGCTGTAATGGATGAAATGGACAAGTATCCTGATATATTACCTGAAGTGAGAGATGCCGTATATGATACCTATCTCAAAAGCCATGGTGTGAAAGGAGGAATGACAAGTTATAGCACTGTTGTAAGATTAATGTTGCAATGGAAAAAAAGTGATAAGAATTCTGAATTGAAAGAAAAGATATTTAGTTCTCAATAATTATTCAACTTTATTTTAATAGCGTGGCAATAGCTAAGATTAGTAATTATAAAAAGAGAAATGCTCGATGAATTTGAAATGAATGAAATTGAAACAAGAAAACAGATATATCGAATAATTCTAGTTTCAATTGGTACAGTTTTTCTTTATTTTTTGATTGAAAAAGTTAGAAGATTTCTACCAGATTATGTTTTGGAATGGGGAGAAATTAATATTTATACAATTGGATTGATAATTATAGGGATAGTTATTATAAATTCTATATTAATTCCTACGTTTTTAAATCAAGTTCAGCCTTCATTAAGTAAAATGAGGGTAGTAGTTTATACAGGGATAATTATTTCTGGAATTGAAATAGTTTTCAAATTAGTACAAAGTTTTTATTTTGCGTATGAAATAGAATTCTCAAAACTATTTGAAGCAATAATTATATTTTGTAGTATTGGAATGTTAATAGCCAATATTAGGATTCATAAAATTAGAACTGAAAATGCACTTATACCAATATTATTGTTGATTGGATTTTGGATAATATTGGGGATGACAATTTAAACTATATATAACATGGATTTAGACGGATTAATGAGCTACAACTCTCAAAAAGTAGGAGTAGAAGAAACTTTCCCCTTTGATGAAGATACTTTAGTTTTCAAAGTCATGGGTAAGATGTTTGCGGCTACAAATATTACTGATCAGCCATTTCGAGTAAATTTGAAATGTGATCCTGAATGGGCATTAGAATTGAGAGATATGAATACAGAAATTATCCCAGGATGGCATATGAATAAAAAGCATTGGAATACAGTAATTATTGGGGAAGGAGGATTGGAACAATCAATAATATTAAAGATGATAGACCATTCTTATGATTTGGTGGTCAATTCACTTACTAAGGCAAAAAAAGCAGAATTGGAAGAATTGAAAAAAGCGAATGACTGAGAAAATAGATTACGACTACATCATAGTAGGGCAGGGACTAGCAGGAACATTGCTATCATGGTTTCTCACAAAAAGAGGGAAATCTTTTTTCTTCATTGACAATAATCACCACCATGCAGCTTCAAAAATTGCAGCAGGAGTCATCAATCCGATAACTGGTCGAAAGTATGTGAAATCATGGCGAATAGAACAATTTCTTCCATTCGCTGAGAAGACATATGCTGAGATTTCAGAATTGTTGTCTTTAAAAATTGCCCACCCAAAGAAGATATACAGGGGACTTTATAACATTAAGGATGAAAATACCTGGGAAGCAAGAAAGTCAGATGAAATAGCAGGACAATTCATTGAAGAAAATCCAGATACAGCAGAATATGAAGGAAAGATTAATGGTATTTTTTCATATGGTGTATTAAAAGGAGGCATGCAGGTCCAATTGTCTAAAATAGTTGAACACTATCGAGAACAATTGCTTTCTGATCAATTGATCTTGGAAGAGAAATTTGACTATGATCTGCTCAATATGACTGATGAAGGAGTAACATATGGAAATATTTCAGGAAAGCATATCATTTTTGCCGAAGGATATCAATCTCAGTTTAATCCTTACTTTGGGTATTTACCATTTGAACCAGCCAAAGGCGATGTTTTGATAATAAAGATTAAAGGACGCCCATTTGATAATATTCTAAGGCATAAAGTTTTTATAGCGCCAATTGATGATGAACATTATTGGATAGGATCAGATTATCGCTGGAAATTTGAAGATGATGCACCGGACCCAGATAAAAAGAAAGAGTTGATCGAAACTTTAGATAAAATTTTGAATGTACCTTATGAGATTGTATCGCATATTGCTGGGATTAGGCCATGTGTTAAAGGTAGGAGACCATTTTTAGGTCGTCATCCAGAATTTTCAAGGATATCAATTTTTAATGGATTGGGAACAAAAGGAGCTTCTCTTGGTCCATTTTGGGCAAATCACCTAATTGAGCATTTAGAGGATTTTGCTCCGATTGACACAGAAGTAGACATAAATCGGTTTCTAAAAGCTTAGGAATGATACATTAATAAAGTTCGCTTTTATACACAGGTATTCTATTTTTCAACAAGGCAAAAAACCTGCCTGCCGGCAGGCAGGCGTAGACAATGCAGGGCATTGGAGAGGCTTTTGACGCTGTAGAAAAATAAAATAACAAGTAGAAAATGTTACTTTATTATTGAATCATTCCTTAATTATTTAAGTGATTTAATTCTACTTTAAGACATTGTGAAAAGTATTGGATGGGATTGAGGTTTAAGGTATGAGGTATAGGGTTTCGCATGGTCAGATGTTGACAAATCTCATTCAGGTCAACATCTAACCATGCATACCCTAAACCTCAAAACCTTATAATAAATCTAATCTCTAAAAGTAGAATTAAACCACATCATTGTAATTATTTTGAAAATAATACGTTAAATATTGAAACACATGAAAAAATGTGGGCCAATTTGAAAACCTTTTCCAACCCATAATATTTATTTTAATATATTGTATTTACTTTGCAGCCCAATTAGGAAATTTTGGAAATGGAGAAGATCAAATTAGATATTGTAGCCTTATCACACAGTGTGACTCAGTCGCATAATTATGCTGTTGTTTTAGGAGAAGAAGATGGTAATAGACGCCTTCCGATAGTTATAGGTGGTTTTGAAGCTCAGGCTATAGCCGTTGCAATGGAGAAAATGTCACCAAATCGCCCTTTAACGCATGACCTGTTTCGCAATACGTTAGAGTCTTTTGATATTATTCTAACAGAAATTGTAATAAATAACTTGTTGGACGGCATATTCTATGCACAATTGATTTGTGAAAAGAATGGGGAGAAATTTGAAATAGATTCTCGTACATCAGATGCAATTGCAATGGCAGTGAGATTTGAGTGCCCAATATACACGTATGAGTTTATAATGGAAACCGCTGGAGTGGTATTGGAGGACTCGGAAGGTACTATTTCAGCTGCATCGAAAAGAGAATCGCCGCCACAAAAGAAATTATTATCGGAATACTCACTAGCTGATCTCACAACAATGCTCGAAAAGGTATTGGCTGATGAAGATTATGAAAAAGCTGCTAGAATTAGAGACGAATTAAACAATAGAAAATAAATTATATTGAAGACTGTAACTTTCAGCTAAGAAAGCCGTCCAATAGTGGAGCATAGGGTGTTTTTTGAAACTTATTTTTGGAGAAAACCATTGTCTTACTTGTATTCAAAAGAAATATTATTCAATAACAATAATAACAAAAAATAATGAAGCATTTAATTAATCTTTTCCTTTTTCTAGTTCCTTTCGTAACTGTCACAGCTCAAAAAATAATTGATGAGGGCTATGTGAAAATGGAAATAATAGATGTCAAAAGTGATAAGCCAGAATTGGCCATGCAATTAGAGATGGCGAAAGGTTCTATAACTGAGGTATTCTTCACAAAAGGAAAATATAAGACAGCTACAAATAGCATGGGAGGAATGTTCCTAATGGAGGATCATGTAAATGTTGAGACTAAAAAAAGGGATTTGCTTACTAATCTGATGGGAAATAAAACTTGGATAGATACGAATTTGGAGGAGGAAAATATACTTAATCCTGACAAACTTAATGAGGAAGATTTTACAGTGGAATATGACAAAACTCAGACTAAAGATATTTTGGGTTATAAAACGTATAAAGTTACAATAACTGCAAAAGACAAAGGAATGTCTGGGGAAGGATGGATAACAGATCAAATAAAGACTGATGCTAATTTAATCCAAGGAATGAAAGGTCTTAATCTTGAAGGGTTTCCTTTGGAATTTACTGTAACTATCCCTATGATGAAAGGACAAGTGACTGTAATTGCTACTGAAATAAGAGATAGTGTTGATGAAAGTGATTTTATTTTGAAAACAGATGGTTACACGAAAAAGACAATGAAGGAATTTACTGATTCTATGGGTGGAATGTCTGGAATGTTTTAGATCAAAAAAGATATAAATGAAAAGCCCGAGGTCAATTTGATCTCGGGCTTTTTTTTATTAGGTGTTTTGATAGATCATAAATTATTATGTTTCTTATTACTTTGGTTGACGAATATAGCCTTGGACTTTTTTATTAACCGCAAAGTAGACTGCTAAGGATATGCAAAGTAACGCAAAGTTGATTATTAATGTGTTTGAAATACTCATTCCTCGAATAACATTTTAACTTTGTATTACTCTAAAACAAATCAATTTTAATTGAATAGATTATCATTTTACTCCCTTACTTTTTGTGCGTTTTTACTCGTTTTGTCATCTTGTAATTCAGAACAAAAAAGAGTGCAAGAAGAATCTCCTTCTTCAATGCGTTTTACAAGCTTAAATTCCGCCAATACAGGAGTGGATTTTATGAATAAAGTTGATGAATCAACGTTTAGAAATTCGATGTTTTATGATTATTTTCTGAATGGAGCTGGGGTAGCTATTGGAGATATTAATAACGATGGATTGGCTGACATCTTTTTTACTGGTAATGATGTTGACAATAGGCTATACTTAAATAAGTCTGATTTTAAATTTGAAGATATATCTGATACCGCTCTTCCTACTGCCTCTGGATGGTCTACTGGAGTCAACATGATAGACATCAATCAGGACGGTTTTCTCGACATTTTTGTTTGCCGATCAGGGATGGATGAAAATGAACAAAATCTATCGAATCTGCTCTTAATAAATAATGGTGATTTAACTTTCAAAGACGCAACTCTAGAATATGGACTTACTGACATCAATTTAAGTATCCATTCATCTTTTTTTGATTATGATAAAGATGGCGACTTAGACCTTTGGCTCAATAATCATGTCAATTTTGATGGGGATGTAAAAGCAATTTTTGAAAATGGAGAGAAATCTCATAAGGAAAGAAGGAAGTTTAGAAGTAGTCTGTATGAAAATATAAATAATAGATTTGTCGATGTATCTGAAAGAGCTGGAGTTTCAAGAGAATCTGCGTCTCTAGGTGTTGCTACTGCTGACTTTAATGGAGATGGATGGATTGATATTTATATATCTAATGACTATGATATTCCAGATTATTATTTCTTAAATAATGGAGATAAGACATTTAGTGAAGTTTCGAAATCTAAAGTGGGCCATACATCATTTTATTCAATGGGATTGGATGCTGCGGATATCAATAATGATCAAATGTTAGATATGGTAGCAGTCGATATGACTCCTCAAGATCATGTCAGGAATAAGGTTTTGATGGCTTCAATGGATAGTAAAAAGTTTCAATATTTGTATGATTTCAAAGGGCTCACTAAATCGTACATGTATAATTCAGTACAGATGGGTACGGGAGATGGTACATTTTCTGAAGTCGGAAATTATATGGGTGTAAGCCAAACGGAATGGAGTTGGGCACCTTTGATTGCTGACTATGACAACGATGGATATAAAGATTTGTATGTAACCAATGGATACCTCAGAGATACAAAAGACAATGATTTTAAAAACAAAGTAGAAGCATTTAGAGAAGAAAATGGAGGGGAATGGAATGACGATGTTTACGCCTATTTTCGGAAGATTATTAATTCTACTCCAGTAGATAACAAAGTCTTTCAGAATAAAAATGGAAAGTTAAAAGATGTTACCTCAACCTGGTCCGACTTGAAACCTACTTTTTCAAATGGTGCAGCCTATGGTGATCTTGATAATGATGGAGATTTAGATTTGGTAATCAATAATATTGATCAAGTAGCTACGATATTAAGAAATGATGTCGAAGGAGTCAATTTTGTCCAGATTAAATTAGAAGGGGAGAGTCCTCAAGAAATTATCATCAATGCTGAAGTATATCTTCATGCTGGCAATAAAATACAAAGAGCTGATTACTCATTTTCCAAAGGATATCAATCAAGTGTTCAGCACTTAATTCATTTTGGCTTAGGAGATCATTCTGCAATAGATAAAGTAGTAGTAAAATGGCCTTCTGGTGAGGAAGAATCATTCGCCAATATCCAGACTAATAAACTCAATAAATTAAAAAAGGGAACTGGAGATAATTCAGGCATAAAGACAAAATCGAACCCTAGTCCTTTATTTTCTGATATTACCAATTCTTTTCAAAAAGAAAGCATAGAACATCAAGAATTCAAATTTGATGACTTCAAAAAAGAAATATTACTTCCACATAAATATTCAGACTTAGGTCCAGCATTAGCAACTGGTGATATTGATGGAGATGGTTTTGAAGACTTTTTTTTAGGTGGCTCAAATACAAGTGAACCTTTGATAATAATGAACGCTAATAATTCATTTGTTATCAAATTTGACGAAACGATTCAGAATGATAAGAAATATGAAGATTTAGGAGCATTGTTTTTTGATTATAATAATGACGGATTCCTTGATTTATATGTAGCGTCTGGAGGCGGTGGTGAAATTGAAGATTACCCTGAATTAACCCAAGATCGCTTATATAAGAACAATGGTAAAGGAGGTTTTATAAATCAAACAGAAGTCCTTCCTCCTATAATCTCATCTACGAAAGCTGTTGTTGCTATAGATGCAGACAATGATGGAGACAAAGATCTTATTATTGGAGGTAGAAATAGTCCAGGAAAGTATCCTTTGGATGCAAAATCATATTTTCTAGAAAATTCGAATGGAATATTTAGAGACAGAACCCAGACGAGGATAAAAGGACTGCCCGGAATGATCACAGATATTGAAGTTGCTGATATTAATGGAGATGGCTGGCAGGATATTTTAGTGACTAGCGAATGGTCCTCTCCACTATTATTCATTAATAAGGAGGGTGTTTTTATCAAAACTCAAATCACAGCTTTAGCAAATAACAATGGATGGTGGCAAAGCATTCAAAAAGCTGATTTGGATAATGATGGCGACATTGATTTTATTTTAGGAAACATGGGAGAGAACTCTAAGTTTCATCCGACTGCTGAAAAGCCATTAGGCATTTTGGCTTCTGATTTTGACGATTCAGGAACTATAGATATTGTGCTTACCAAAAAGTATAAAGATATGACGGTACCAGTCAGAGGTAAAGAATGCTCTTCTGAACAGATGCCAATTCTAAAAGAAAAATTTGGTACATACGAAGGATTTGCCAATTCATCTATAGAGGACATCCTTGGAAAGCAAAAGATAAAAGAAGCTTATTCTAGGTCCGTTACAGATTTCAGTTCATACATCCTTATTAATGAAGGTGAATCAGATTTTAGTATTCAGAAATTACCCAGAGAAGCGCAATGGTTTCCAATTATGGATATAGTCATTGCAGATTTTAATGAAGATGGGAATAAAGATTTATTCTTAGTGGGCAACAAACTAAATGCTGAACCAGAAACGCCAAGTTATGATGCTGGTAAGGGGTTAGTTCTTATTGGTGATGGAAAGTTGAATTTTACGCCTGTCAATTCTATCCTGAAATCCGGAATAAACGCAAAATTTGATGCCAGAGCTGCTAAAATGGTCAAAATGAAAAATGGAAAAAGAGTATTGGCCATAGCAAATAATGATGGTCCAATGCAATTTTACGAATTGGCCAAATGATACTAAAATCAACTTAGCGATCTTAGCTACTTAGCGGTTAAAACAAAATCAAAGAGAATGAAAATCCTAAAAGGAGGAACAATAATAAATAGAGGTAAAAGTTTTATCAGCGACCTTCTTATTGATAAAGGAAGAATAAAACTGATAGCGCCTTCTATTGAACGACCAAATGCTATTGAAGTTAATGTAGAAGGAAAATGGATTATTCCAGGTATAATCGATGACCAAGTTCACTTTAGAGAACCAGGCTTAACTCATAAAGCAAATATCGGTACTGAATCTAGAGCAGGAGTAGCAGGAGGAGTGACTACCTTCATGGAAATGCCCAATACCAAGCCATCTGCCTTGACTCAGGATTTATTGCAAGATAAATATGACATTGCTCATAAAACTGCTTTTTGCAATTATTCGTTTTTTATGGGAGCTGGCAACGATAATATCGAAGAAGTCCTAAAGACAGATAATACTCAAGTCTGTGGAGTGAAAATATTTATGGGTTCATCAACTGGAAACATGTTGGTGGATAATAGGAAGACACTTGAGAATCTCTTTAGCAAAGTAGATATGCTGATTGCTACTCACTGTGAAGATGAAGCGACAGTTCGAGGCAATATGAAGCGTTTTGAGGAAAAATATGGAGACTCTTTAAATGCAAGCCACCATCCATTAATCCGAAATGTGGAAGGTTGTTATCTTTCGTCATCAATGGCGGTGGAGATGGCTAAGAAATATAATACCAGACTTCATATCCTACATATTTCAACTGCAAAAGAATTAGACCTTTTTGACAATACGATTCCACTTCAAAACAAGCGGATAACTTCAGAAGTTTGTGTCCATCACATGCATTTCTCTGCGGATGATTATGAAAGACTAGGCAATAAAATAAAGTGCAATCCTGCTATCAAGTCTATCGAAAATAGAAATGCCTTACTGCCAGCTCTACTAGATGATAGATTAGACATCATTGCTACTGATCATGCTCCACATACTATTGAAGAAAAGTCCAATCCATACATGAGTGCTCCATCGGGTTTGCCTCTTGTACAGCACAGTTTGAATGTGATGCTGAATATGGTTGAAGAAGGTAAAATATCAAAAGAAAAGGTGGTTGAAAAGATGTGCCATGCGCCTGCTGAATGTTTCCAAATTAAAGATCGAGGATATGTAGAAGAAGGTAATTTTGCAGATTTAGCTATCGTCGATCCTAATCTTATGTGGACGATTGCCAAAGAGAATATTCTTTACAAATGTGGTTGGAGTCCACTGGAAGGCATGGAATGTAAAGGTAGGGTAGTATCCACTTACGTTAATGGAGAAGAAGCATTCAACTTAGCAGATTTCGAAAATATCAAACAAGGCTTTGGTCAGAGAGTAGTGTTTGATAGACATTGAAAATAATTGATAATTGATAATTGATAATTAAAAGTTGAAAGTTAAAGGTTAAAGGTTAAAGGTTAAAAGTTAAAAGTTAAAAGTTGAAAGTTGAAAGGTGAAGAGGTTTTGTAAATTATTCATTATTCATTATTCATTATTCATTATTCACTATTCACTATTCACTATTCACTGTTCACTATTCATTATTCACTAATAACTATTCACTATTTCAAGCGATTCTGCAATAAATAAAAGATTTGAATGCAAAAGCAGTTACTTTTAAAATTATCAATACTTCAATTTCTTCAATTTTTTATATGGGGAAGTTGGTTTGTGACTGCTGGTACTTTTTTTCTTCAAAACCTTGAATTTTCAGGTAGAGAGGTTGCTTTAATCTATGCTTCATTTTCAATTGCTGCGACTATAACACCGGTCTTTATGGGACTTCTTGCAGACAAGATTTTTGCAGTAGAGCGTCTCCTTTCTTTTTTACATATTGTAGGTGCGGGGTTGTTACTTGCTATGTCATATACTATAGAATTTTATCCATTTTATGTTTTGATGTTCTTTTATGTATTGTGCTATGTACCCACATTCAGTTTGTCAAGCTCTATGTGTTTTCATCATATTGAAGACATTAAAAAGGACTTTCCAAAAGTGCGTGTTTGGGGATCGATAGCATGGATAGCCGCCAGTTTTTTGGTAAGTTATATGAATATAGAAGACCAGAATACACCGTTTAAAATTGCAGCTTTTACTTCTTTGCTTTTGGGCGTTTACAGTCTGTTTTTGCCTCATACGCCACCACAAGATTCAAGTGAACCTAGCCTGTGGGAGTCACTTAAAAGCAAAGAAGTACACACACTTATAAAGAATAAAGCCTTAGTTGTCATGGTTGTGTGTGTGGGGCTTATTAGTATTCCTGTATCATATTATTATAGTTTTGTAAATCCATTTTTGAATGAAGTAGGTATGGAAAACGCTGCAAGTAAAATGGCACTCGGGCAAGTAGTAGAGATTGTATTAATGCTTATGCTTCCAATGTTCTTCAGGATTATGAGATTCAAAACTATACTTTTTATAGGGTTATTATTGTGGGGAGTGAGATATGGATTGTTCATGGTCGGATACACTTACAATCTGGAGTGGTTGTTGATTATTGGACTTTTACTTCATGGTTTCGCTTATATCTTTGCTTTATTATCAGTTCAGATATATATGGATACTAAAGTGCCAGTTTCCTTAAGAAGTACTGCACAAGGCTTCTTTTCTTTACTGACGATGGGTATCATGGCGATCATAGGTGCCGCCATCGCAGGCGAATTTGTCCAAGCTTATAAGTTTCAAGATGGTTCTCATGATTGGAATGCTATATGGGCTTTTCCTTGTGTCTTTGGTATATTTGTAGCTGTCTTGTTTTACGTGTTGTTTAAAGATAAGAGCAAGAATGTTTTGAGTTAGATTTTGACGGGTTACACTGAGGATTGCACGGGGATTCACGGATCTTTCCGTTATGGTAATCATACCAATCTCTCCAATCATTCCAATCATTCCAATCATTCCAATCTCTCCAATCTCTCCAATCTTTCTAATCTTTCGAGCTTTTCCAATCTTTCTAATCTTTCAATCTTTTCCAATCTTTCGAACCTCTCCAATCTTTCCAATCTTTTATCTAGGAAAGTTAATTGAGATTTATTAGTTTTGGGCTAAGAGATTTGCAAACAGTACATGACAACCAATAATAAAACAAATGAGAATATCAATACATGGATTTCTCAGATCAATACGGAATTTAAAGCTGCTGTTTCAGTAGACTGTGTCATCTTTGGATATGATGAGAACCATTTACGTGTCCTTTTACTCGAATCTGATATGCCACCTTTTGAAGGGAAATATTCTCTGGTTGGTGATCTTTGCCATCCTCATGAAAATCTTGATGAATCAGCAAAACGAGTTTTATTTGAACGTACTGGGTTGAAAGATGTATTCCTTGAGCAAGTAAAAACATTCAGTGACATTGACAGGCATCCTCTTGGTAGAGTGATTACAACGGCTTATTATTCATTAGTGAAGTTGAATGAAAATCTGTTTAGAATTGAAAAAGAAAATCCGAAATTGAAATGGAAAAAGGTTTCTTCTATCACTGAATTGGCGTTTGATCATAATGTAATTTTTGATAATTGTGTCAAACAGTTACGGTATAGACTAAGAGACAAACCTATAGGATTCAAGCTACTTCCCAAAAAGTTCAGTTTAAAACAGCTCCAAAACCTCTATGAGAAAGTCTTGGATATAGAACTTGATAAACGAAATTTTAGAAGGAAATTAAAAGCTTTAGACCTATTGGTGGATTTGAATGAGAATCAATCAGATGTGAACCATCGCCCAGCCAAATTGTATTCTTTTGATCCTGAGAAGTACGAAAACAAACGAAAGAAAGGTTTCAATTTTGAGTTATAGATCGCAAGTCTTGATAATGTGCAGAAAGAAACAAAATTACAACATCACAAATCTACGATTCAGCGATTCAAGCGATTCAGCAAACACTAAAAAACTTAATGCTAATTTGTAATATCTCTGACTCAAAGATTCGTTATCATTGCGTATGAATTTGTCGCATTTCATTGCCAAGAGGATAGCATTCTCAAAATCTAAGTCTTTCACAAAAGTGATAGTTAGGATTGCTATTGCAGCTATTGCTTTGAGTTTGGCAACTATGATTATTACTACCTTAATCATCAGTGGCTTCAAAAAGGAGATATCTACAAAAGTGTTTGGATTTTGGGGACACATTCATATCACAGACACCAACATCAATCGGACCTTTGAGCAAATACCAATCTCAAAATCTGAAGATTACATTGGAGAAATAGAAGAGATTGAATGGCTAAATTACCAAGTGCCAGTATCTGTTTTGGGATACGAGATGATTGGTAAATATAAATCGAAACGGACTGAGGGAGGAGTAAAACACGTGCAGCCTTTTGTGTGGGTCGCTGGAATAATAAAAACCAAGAGGGAATTTGGTGCTATTCAGCTGAAAGGGGTAGATGAAAATTTTGATTGGGAAACTTTCCCTGACTTTATGGTTGAGGGAGAAAAGCTCGATTTAAGTGGTGAAGAAAACAATGGATTGATCGTTTCGAAAGTTACGGCAAAAGCCATGCAATTAAAAGTAGGGCAAAGGGTTCAAGTAAGTACGCTAAGAGAAAATGAAGAACTGAAAAGGGTTTTTGTGATAAAGGGTATTTACAATACTGGGTTAGAAGAATATGACAAAAGGTTTGCCATAGCAGATTCAAGGAAAATACAGAATATGCTAGACTGGGATGAAGATGAAGTTTCAGGAATAGAAGTGTTCATAGAAGACATAGCGGATTTGGATCTTATTAATGAATATATTTATAATGAAATATTGCCTGCCAGATTATATTCAGAGACTATAAGAACCAAATTCCCATCAATTTTTGAATGGCTCAAATTGCAAGACATTAATGAGGATTTGCTTTTGTGGTTGATGCTAATAGTTGCTATCATTAACATGATCACAGCTCTCCTGATCTTAATTCTTGAGCGGACGCACATGATTGGCTTATTGAAAGCATTAGGAAGCACGAACTGGCAGATAAGAAAGATATTTGTCTATAATGCAGCTTACATTATCTTTTTTGGGTTGGTAATAGGAAATATGCTTGGATTAGGGATTTGCTTTATTCAGGATCAAACTCACTTTATCACTCTCGATGAAGCTAGCTATTATCTCTCTTATGCTCCGGTTCAATTCAATTGGGGATCAGTGCTACTGATTAATGTATTCTGTTTCTTAACTACTGTCCTTTTCCTTGTGCTTCCTACTTACATTATTACTAATATCAATCCTGTAAAGACATTGAGATTTGACTAAGTTTGGACAACGACTTTATCTGAATTGGTTGACAATTGTAACTTTAATTCGTACATATCCTGTGAGATTAGTGAGATTCATTTTTCATTTTTTTCAATGGCTACCAATTATTAGAAAAAATCATCTTCCATCCAACGGATTTGCCGTATGGACTCTTGATTTTGGGTTTTATATAGCGGATTTATTTATCATTCCAGATATAATAGAAATTGCAATGGTTTGGGTCCAACCCAATATTAGATTGCTCAATGAAGAAGAAAAGGTGTACTCCAAAAAGTATTTTAAAAACAAGGTTAATTTAAAAAATGTAAGGGTAAATAATCGAATTTCTAAATGGGTAGAAAATATCGCTATTGCCTTTGTCACCTTTCATACGATTCATTATTCAAAGACAATATCTATTCCGATTTTTATTCATGAAATGGTCCATGTATGGCAATATCAAAAATTTGGAACAGTATATATATTTAGAGCTTTACTAGCGCAAAAATCTAAAGAAGGATATAATTATGGTGGCTTGGAGAGTCTCTATTCTAAGATGTTAAGCAACTATATTTTTACAGATTTTAATTTTGAACAACAAGGAGAAATATTTGAAGATTATTGTAGAATGAAAGAAAGCCAAGATGATCAAAACCCTATTGCAGAAGCTTCATTTGAATTTTTTGTTGGACAAGTAAGGGGTAGTGAAATTACCTGATTAATGTGACAATATTGATTTAAAAGTAGTCGATCCAAAACAATGTTCTGCAAGCATATTTTCACCATAGTCCATAGCCGCTTCTAAAGATTTATTGCCATAAAAATCGTAAAAAACCAAAAGTAAATTTGTTGTATCATTGGTTACCATAGTCCTTTCCGAATCACTTGTCGGCGTACCAAAAAAGCCAAGTGAATCTCTTAAGCCAGGCATAAACTCAATATTTAAATTTCCTCTTCCAATTGCTTCGTAAATATCTGATGTTCCGACATCACATATGATTTCACCATGAATTTGATTATTGTCAAATCCACCAATCGAATATTGAGTATTGACGGAGATCAAATTTATTGTATCTACAACATTATTGATTTGATACAAATCCTTTTTTGTTCTTAGTCTTCTCATTAATGCTTCTGCTGAAGGTCTATATCTGCTTGGTTCTTTTCCACAGACTTTGTATGCACTTCTAGTTTCTTTAATGACGTCATAATCTGTTTCTCTTTTTGATTCTAAAGCTGTAATCATTTGTTGATGATTATTACTCAAATATTCAGTGTAACTAAGTGTAGAAGGGAGAACTTTAACATTTGACAATAGAATTCCTAATCTACTGTTATTAAGTAATTTATGTAGCTTTTGGCTAATCTTTGCTTCAATCAAGTTTTGCTTCGTTTAAAATGAATGGGAATTCCTTCTACAAAATAGAATTTTATAACATATTATTGTTTAATAATAGCGATAAATGGGAACATTAGAAGAAGAAATAAGGCAAAGTGTTTTTAAAAATGATGTTAGAAAATCATTATTAAACATTATGTATACTGCAAATTGGATTAGAGATGGGCATGCTCCTATATTTAAGGAGTTTGGAATACTTCAACAACATTACAATATCCTCAGAATAGTTAAAGGAAAGAAAGGGGAAGCGGTATCGCCAGGTCAAATAATCAAGGTGATGCTTGATAAGGGGAGAGACCTTACTAGATTGGTGGACAAGTTGGTTAAAGTCGGATATTTAGAAAGACGCCCAAGTGCGGTAAATCGTAGAAAAGTAGATATCAGTATCACTGAGAAAGGCATCCAAATAACTGATGAAATAGAAGTAAAGTTAAATGATTGGGTAAATAGTAATATTAGTATTTCAGAAGAAGAGGCAAAGAAGTTAAATGCTTTGCTTGATAAGGAGAGAGGTGATAACTAATCCTGGGTGTATCCCATTTTTTCGTTTGAGAAACTTTCCAACGGGAATTTCATAGTCTAATTCGTTGATTATCAACTCTCAAGATTATTAAAGCTTCCATTTCCGCGAAAAAGTGGGATACACGCCTAATCCTTTTCAGGTGGTAATTTTGAAATATACATTATTATCAATCCACCAAACAGCATCAATAATTTAACTATTAAGGCTGTGGTTCTACCAAAACTTGATAACCACTTCAATATAGTCAATTCAAGTCCCACCAAACTAAAGAGGATCGATAAAAAGCCAATAGCAAATAAGACGTATCCGATAGTTGTAACTATTCCTTTGTTCATAATTAAAATCTTGGAAAGTATAATATTCAAATGTAACAAAATGTTTTAGGTCATTGAGAATAAGTCGAATCTTCTTGTCATTTGAATATCATTTTTATAACCAATTACAATAATACTTGTTGAAGTTGAGTATATCGATTAATTTGCAGCAAATCCTAATTAGATGTCTTCTGATAAAGAATTGAAGTTAATAGAATGCCCTAGAGACGCGATGCAGGGAATTCATGATTTTATTGATACTGAACTCAAGATTGAATATATCAACAGTCTTCTCAAAGTTGGTTTCGATACTATAGATTTTGGAAGTTTCGTATCTCCCAAAGCAATCCCTCAGATGAAGGATACTGCAGCTGTATTGGACAAATTGGATTTGAGTAATTCAGATACCAAACTACTTGCGATAGTCGCGAATCTACGTGGAGCCAATGATGCTGCACAGTTTGACGAAATATCCTATTTGGGTTATCCTTTTTCTATTTCTGAAACTTTCCAACTGAGGAATACCAATGCTACAATTGAAGAATCACTTGCGAGAGTAGAACAGATATCAGAAATATGTCTAAAGGCAAAAAAGGAATTGGTCATATATATATCTATGGGTTTTGGGAATCCATATGGAGATGAATGGAATGTAGAGATATGCCAAAAATGGGTTGATCATCTAGCTGAGAATGGAGTCAAAATAATGGCTCTTTCTGATACGATAGGTGTGGCAAATCCAGGATCTATTGCATATCTTTTTTCTAATTTGATACCTCCTTATCCCGATGTGGAATTCGGAGCACATTTGCATACTAGACCCGATATGTGGGAGGATAAGATTATTGCAGCATACGAAAGCGGGTGTAGAAGATTCGATTCTACCATCAGTGGCTACGGCGGCTGCCCAATGGCCAAAGATGATTTGACAGGAAACATGCCCACAGAGAATCTACTTTACTTCTTTGAAAAGAATAAAATAGAAACCAGTTTGGATAAAGGAGCATTCATTAATTCATTAGCGATCAGCAATAAAGTGTTTTTGTAATTAAAAATAAAACAAAAAAGCTAACTTAATCGAAACACAAATGGAAGAAAATGAACCATTAGATGAAACATCCGAAAATGAAAATATCCAATCTGATATTCCTATTTTTCCTTTCATTCGCAAATTTGGACTTATAGGGTCTGGAATATTAATGCTGTTTACAATTGTGAGTTATTCAGTAAATGGAATAGCTTCGAATAGTGAATTTTCGACTGCAATTATATCAATTGTCTTATCTAATTTGGTTTGTTTTCTAGCCTACGTCGGAATAATGACTTGGGCAATTATGGAATATAAGGAATCGAATGAAGGATATGCATCCTTAGGAAAAGCATTCTTAGTTACTTTTTTGACGGGTTTATTTATGGCAGTAGTGTTTATGATTTTCACAATTATTATAACCTCTGTGCTAGAAATGAATTTGTTTGGTCTTGGTGATAATTCCGATTTGCAAAATAGCTTTGAGGTTATGGGTTTATTTATGACCATATTTTCTTCTTTATTCTCGCTAATAACAAATTCGATAGGAGGTGCAGTCATTGCCTTAATCATTAGTGCGAGTATTAAAAAAGAAAGACCTTTGGGGTCCAATTCTTTTTAATTTAAATTTATACTAAAACAATCCATTTGACATCATACTCCCTCTTCGAACTAAACGAATACATAAAACAAGTAATCGCACTCAACTTCACCGAATCTATTTGGGTCAATGCAGAAGTAGGACAAGTAAAGGAGGTTCGAGGCCAGGTGTACATGGATTTGGTCCAACACTCAGAAGAAGAGAATCAAATTACGGCTCAAGCAGCAACTGTGATTTGGTACAAGCAAAACCTTTTTATAAGAAAAAAACTAGGTGAATTACTTCCAGCTATATTGAAGGAAGGAAGTAAGATCTTAGTCAAAGTGAAAATTGAATTCCATGAGAGATATGGTATGAAATTGGTCATCGAGGATATCGACCCTACTTATACTATTGGCCAGATGGAAATAGCTAGACAGAAGGTCATCGAGAACTTAAAAAAAGCTGGAATCATTGAAGATAATCAACGAACCTTATTGCCAGATGTAATCCAAAGAGTTGCAGTCATTTCGTCTGCTACTGCTGCTGGGTATGCTGATTTCAAACATCAATTATCTGACAATGAATATGGTTATGATATTCACATAGACCTTTACCAAGCAGCGATGCAAGGTATGAATACTGAAAGAGAAGTATGTGCAGCGCTAGATCAGATTAAGGTATTAAAAGATGAATACGACTGTGTAGCAATAATAAGAGGTGGTGGATCAAAATTGGACCTTGCATCTTTTGATAATTACAATATTGGACATAAGATTGCCACTTCATCGATTCCTGTGCTTACCGGAATTGGTCATGAAATAGATAGCACAGTAGCAGATATTGTCTCCTTTTCAGCATTGAAAACACCTACGGCCGTTGCTGCATTTATCATCGATAGGAATACACAATACGAATCCGAAATATCTCAAGCTGGATTGTGGATTACACAGTTGGCAAATCAAAATCTTGAATACCACAAACTTCAATTGGAGCAAATGACACAGCTCATCAATCTAAAACCCAAAGAGACGATTAAAAATAATTATTTAAAAATTGAGCAATTAGGTTCATTGCTAAAACAAGCCTCAAATTACAGTTTGAAAGAATTAAATGAATCTGTACTTCATATGGAACAAATGGTCCGATTAGCAGACCCGAAGTCTATTTTGAAAAGAGGATATGTTATAATAAAGAAAGACGGAGACATTTCCACATCACTAAAAGACTTAAAAGTAGGGGAAGATATAACTGTCGAGTACCACGACGGAAAGGCTTCAGCCCAAATTACTAAAATCAAAAAATCTTAAGACAGAATATACTATGGCAAATACATCATACCAAAAAGCATACGACGAACTTCAAGGAATCGTCACCCGACTTCAAAACGATGAGATAGGATTAGACGACCTCAGCAATTCTGTCAAACGAGCAGGCGAGTTAATCAAAGCCTGCAAAGAAAAACTAAGAAACGTAGAACTGGAAATAGACCATTTATTCGAAAAAGAATAAGAAAAAATTGAACGTAAAAAAACCAGCCAAACGCAAAAAGACCAGCCATCTTTCAAAAAGATGGCTGGTCTAATATTAAATTTTTCTTGTCTGCTAATTAACTATGCAACAACCTGCTTCACTAAATCAGCCGCTTCTTTCAACAAAGTAGCTGAATGTACAGCAAGACCACTTTCATCGATTATAGTCTTAGCAATGTCAGCATTCGTCCCTTGCAATCTCACAATAATTGGAATTTTGATATTCCCAATATTCTTATAAGCATCTACAACACCTTGAGCCACTCTATCACATCTCACGATCCCTCCAAAAATATTAATCAATATAGCTTTTACATTTTCATCTCTAAGAATGATTCTAAATGCTTGTTCTACTCTCGCAGCGTCAGCAGTACCTCCAACATCAAGGAAGTTTGCAGGTGATCCGCCAGATAGTTTTATGATGTCCATCGTAGCCATTGCAAGTCCGGCACCATTTACCATACATCCAACATTACCATCCAAATTCACGAAATTAAGCCCGTAACTTTGTGCTTCCACTTCTGTCGGATCCTCTTCATCCGTATCTCTTAATCCAGCTAAATCAGCATGTCGGAAAAGCGCATTATCATCTATTGATACCTTACTATCTACAGCCAAAATTCTATCATCAGCAGTATGCAAGCAAGGATTGATTTCAAATAAGGAAGCATCAGAACCTAGAAATGCATTGTATAGTTGTCCAATAAACTTGGTCATTTCTTTGAATGCCTTTCCTTCTAATCCTAGGTTAAAAGCAATTTTTCTTTTCTGGAAAGCGAGCAATCCTAAATGTGGATCGATATATTCTTTATGTACTTTCTCAGGAGTTTCTTCTGCTACCGCCTCAATATCCATTCCTCCTTCAGTAGAATAAATAATTACATTTCTTTTTTCATTCCTATCCATTAAGATGGAAATGTAATACTCTTTACAAGCATCAAAATCAGGAGCATACGTATCTTCAGCAACCAATACTTTTCTCACTAGTTTTCCTGCTCCACCCATTCCACCTGGGGTTTGAGGCGTCTTAAGCATCATTCCAAGGATATTGCCTGCATGTTCTTTCAGTTCATCCACATTCTTTGCCAATTTCACTCCACCTCCTTTTCCTCTTCCTCCCGCATGGATTTGAGCTTTGACAACACACATTTCAGTTCCAGTCTCTTCTTGAAGTTCCTTAAATGCTTGTACAGCTTCCTCTACTGTGTGCGCTATTTTTCCTCTTTGAATGGCTACTCCATAAGAAGCTAGAAGTTCCTTTCCTTGATATTCATGTAAATTCATATATGTCTTTTAAATGCTATTCAATTTTAAGTTCACAAAAGTAATTTTTTCTTTCAATTTTAAATACATAGAACAGATAGAAATATTTATATATGTTTTTTTTTGAGATTGGAGAGATTCCAGAGATTGGAAAGATTCGAGAGATTGAGGATAAAGTGGAGATATTTGATGCTTTGCATCTTTTGGAGATATGATTTAGGTATAGGGTGTGAGGTATAGGGTTTTGAATGGCTAGATGTTAACTATTAAAAGGGCAATACAAGTAACTCCGTGAATCCCCGTGTAGTCCTCTTTTGTATCTCCGTGTAATTTCAATTTTCAACTTTCCATTATTAATTATTCATTATAAATTATCAATTATTACAAATCGTGCCTTTTTGTCATATTGATTTCTGAGAATTCGGTCAACATTGTCATGCAAAAACGAACAAAAAGTCAGTTTACTGTATTGGCATATTGATTGATATATAAAAGTGATTTTAATAATTTAATTAAGCAAAACAAGCAAACACTAAATCATATGAGTAAAATAATTGGAATAGACTTAGGAACTACCAATTCATGTGTTGCAGTGATGGAAGGTAATGAGCCTGTAGTTATCCCAAATGAAGAGGGTAGAAGGACTACACCTTCAGTAGTTGCATTCATGGATAATGGTGAACGGAAAATTGGTGATTCAGCCAAAAGACAAGCCATAACCAATCCTACAAAGACCATCGCATCAATCAAAAGATTCATGGGAAATAGATTCAGCGAGGTAGGTTTAGAAGCTGGACGTACAGCTTACAGTGTAGTGAAAGGAGATAATGACACAGTACGTGTCGTGATCGACGATAGAAAATATACTGCACAAGAAATTTCAGCAATGATTCTTCAAAAAATGAAGAAAACAGCGGAAGACTTTTTAGGTCATGAAGTTACAGAAGCTGTGATTACAGTACCTGCATATTTTAATGACAGTCAAAGACAAGCAACTAAAGAAGCTGGTCAGATCGCTGGATTGAAAGTAAGTAGAATTATAAACGAACCTACAGCGGCAGCATTGGCTTATGGACTTGATAAAAAAGGTCAAGAGCAGACAATAGCTGTTTACGATTTAGGTGGAGGAACATTTGATGTTTCTATCCTTGAATTGGGAGATGGAGTATTCGAAGTAAAATCTACGAATGGTGATACACATTTAGGTGGTGATGATTTTGATCAGGTATTGATTGATTTCTTAGCGGAGACTTTCAAAGATCAAGAGAATATGGATTTGAGAAAAGATCCAATGGCTCTACAAAGATTGAAAGATGCAGCAGAGAAAGCGAAAATCGAATTGTCATCTTCAACTGAGACAGAAGTAAATCTACCGTATGTAACTGCAGTAGATGGAGTGCCAAAGCACCTTGTTGTTAAGATTTCAAGAGCCAAGTTTGAGCAGTTAGCTGTTGATTTAGTGAAGAGAACACTTAAACCATGTGCAGATGCATTGAAAGATGCAGGGATGTCAAAGTCTGATATCGATGAAATAATTTTGGTGGGTGGTTCTACTAGAATCCCTAAGATTCAGGAAGCAGTTGAAAAGTTCTTTGGTAAGAAACCTAACAAGAGTGTGAATCCTGATGAAGTTGTTGCCGTAGGTGCAGCTATTCAAGGAGGAGTATTGTCAGGTGATGTACAAGATGTACTACTTCTAGATGTGACACCATTATCTCTAGGTATAGAAGTGATGGGAGGAATGTACGATGTAGTGATCGAATCTAATAGTACGATTCCTACTAAGAAGAATAAGACTTACTCTACTGCTGCGGAAAATCAGCCAAGTGTTGAGATTCACATATTGCAAGGAGAGCGACCAATGGCAAAAGACAACAGGTCTCTAGGTAGATTCATCTTAGATGGTATTCCACCATCACCAAGAGGAGTGCCACAAATCGAAGTTACTTTTGATATAGATGCCAATGGTATCTTGAATGTATCATCAAAAGACAAAGGAACGGGTAAGGAGCAAAAAATTAGAATTGAAGCTTCTACTGGACTTTCAGATGATGAGATAGCAAGAATGAAAGCTGAAGCTGAGGCGAATGCAGATGCAGATAAAATAGTGAAAGAGAAAGTGGAGAAGTTGAATGCTGCTGATAGTCTTGTTTTTCAAACTGAAAAGCAAATCAAAGAATACGGTGAGAAAATCCCTGCTGAGAAAAAAGAGGTGATAGAAAAAGCTGCTGCAGACTTGAAAGAGGCTCATAAGGCTGAGGATATGGAAGGGATTGAGAAGCATATGGAAGCATTGAGTGCTGCATGGACAGCTGCAAGTGAAGACTTATACTCTGCTCAGCAAGAAGAAGGAGGAGCTACGGCTGATCCTGGTGCTAATGGTGCTGCTGATGCAAGTGGAGATGATTCGACTGCATCTGAAGATGTAACTGATGTTGAATTTGAAGAAGTAGAAGATAAGTAAAGAAGAAGAATCTCAATTTTGATTGAGAGGAATTTTTTTAAATAAGCGAAGAGGCTATTGTGGATAACGATTCATAATGCCTCTTTTTTTATTGATTTCAATCTTTATAGTGATGTATAGTAATGATTCGACAAGAGTTCAGAGACCTATGTCTCGAGTAGGTCACTGGACCATATACGTTAATATAAATGATAGAATTGTCAACATCTGACTCCGTGTTTTTCCTTTGTGATTCCTTTGTGCGCCTAGTGGTGAATCAAATCACCGCTCGTATGTCTCGTTATAGTTAAGTGCTAAATGTTCCTTAAAGAATAAAATTCTTGATTACAATTTATAAATTTGAAATATCTTTAGAATAAAATACATTGACTTTGACCATCAATTTTGATATGAAACACATTTTAATTTTAATATTCTTATTGTGGTTTTGCACTCTGAATGGCCAAGAGCAAGAGGATGATAATTGGGAGGAAGTGACAGAAGGAGAAGTTTCCAGAGTACACTTTGTTGAAGCTAATTTTTCGATGTATGCTCCATTAGATGCCTATTCAGAGAAAATAGATAGAAGTCTATTGTATGGCTTTTCATTAGGCTATCTTAGGCAATTACAGTTAGAAAAACCTTCATTTATTGGAATAGAAGCATTTCATATGAACCTTGGTATATATTCCCAAAACTATGATGCCGTTATTAGCAATGAACAAATAGTAGTGACAGGTAAGGTTGCAAGTAATGCTTTGGGAATAAACTTGATTTATAGATACTATCCACCATTGAAGTTGAGTGTTGTGGAACCATATGTAGAAGGACAATTTGGTGCAAAATGGATGTACTCCTATTTATCTGAGTCAGGAGTATTCAGTGACGAAGAACAATATGATAGTTTTGATTTTCTGACTGGTACTTGGGTGTTGACTTATGGTGGTGCTTTCGGGTTACAAATCCACATCTCAGATATCTACTTCTTAAATTTAAAATCATCTTACCATTTTGCTGTCTCTGGTGAATACGAGAAAAGACTAGAAGAAGATTCAGGGTTTTTCGAATTTCCGCAAGAGGCGTTTGAGACAGTCCAAAGCTCTACTAATGTTGTGAAGATTGATGTGGGTATGACATTTTTATTTTAAAGGTGAAAACCATTTATCTTGATTATTTACATTAAATCCAAAATAGATTTACGATTATCGTTAAAATTGATCGTTTTATCTAAACTTAGGATTTTCTTTCAATCATTTTCCTTCACAAATTGTTTTAACAATATTGTACAACTATATTTGATTTTGAAATAAGAACAAATGACCGTAGATCTAAAGAAACTTTTTGCAAGCGACGATATTACCAATTCTAAGATGCAAACTGCTCTCATAGCAGCGATAAGTAAAAATGCGAGTGACGAATTTGATTATTTAAAATTCAAAGTATCTGTAAAAAAGATGCTTGAAATGGGCTTGGACAAAGAAACGGCCTTGAAATCTGCATTTGCGACAGCCTCAGTAATGGGAGTGACTAAAAACAAATTGGTCACCTCTGCTAAGAAATACAAAGGCACCTTGGACAAAGAGAGAGAGCAATTTGCTATAGCATTGAAAAATAAAATCGCAAAAAATGTTGATGGTAAAAAAGTAGAAGCCGAACGACTAAAGAAAGAAATCATTAGCCATAAAGAAAAAATTGCAAAACTGTTGAAAGAGATTGAGATGTTTGATTCGAAAATCGGACAAGTAGATGATGTTGTTGCTACCGCTCAAGAAAAAATAGAAGCAACTAGAAATGATTTTAAGTCAACTTTTGATGCAATTTATAGCCAAATAGAAGAAGATATTATCAATTTGGGTTCTACTTTATAATTCATTCATATTTGAAAAATTCATATTAAATATCTTAGTTTCACGAAAACTATTATCTTCATCATTTAAGAAATAAAGACATAATGGAAAATACAGATTTTAAACCCAAATCATTTTGGAGCAGACCAGAAGGAACTACGGGAGCTCTCTTTCTTTTAGGAATAATTGGGGGAGCTGGATTTTTACTATTTAAATATAGTGCAGCTATCCTGTTAGCACTCGGGAATTTGTTCGGTATCATAGCCATGCTTTTGGTTTTAGGAGCTGTTATATTTATGGTGCTGGATCCAAAAATGAGAACACTTGTAGGCTATATGTACAAGTCTATAATGCGATGGATCACAGGAGTCTTTGTAACCATTGACCCTATTGGAATTCTGAAAAATTATATAGACGACTTAAAAGACAATCTCAAAAAAATGAGTAGTCAGATTGGTAGTCTTAAAGGTCAAATGCGAAAGCTAAAAACTATTGTTGGTGATAACAATGGAGAAATAAATAAACAAATGGCTATCGCCAGAAAGGCTAAACAGTTGGGCGATCAAAAAAATATGATGTTGTCTAGCCGAAAAGCAGCAAGGCTGAAAGAAAGTAATGGCAAATACTCTGCCTTGCATTCAAAGATGTCTGTTTTGTATAAAGTATTATCTAGGATGTATACAAACTCTGAGATTTTGCTAGAAGATACGGTAGATCAGGTAAAAGTAAAAGAACAAGAAAGGAAGGCAATCAGAGCAAGTCACTCTGCAATGTCATCTGCAATGAGTATCATAAAAGGTGACGGAGATAAAAGAGCAATGTTTGATCAAGCTATGGAAGTAATAGCCGATGATGTATCGAACAAAGTAGGTGAGATGGAAAGATTTATGGAAATGTCTTCCGATTTTATGAATAGCGTAGATTTACAAAATGGAGTATTCGAAGAACAAGGTTTGAAAATGTTGGAAGAATACGAGAAAAAATCTACCTTGCTTCTATTAGGAGGTCAAGAAAATGTGGATGCAGATATCTTGGACCTTAAAGAACTTGACATACAAACCAATACTGGTTCTGGAGAGAGTTCTGAATACGATGGATTATTCGATTAGTATGTAGAGAAACATACTTTGATAGTCATATAAACAAAACGATAGGGTAGTTCTCGCAAAGGAGTTACCCTTTTTTTATTTGATTCTTTTTAGCAATAACCTTATATAATCTATATTCCTATGTGCAACAAAAAATGAAAAACAAAAGAATAGCAACTAATTAATTGGAAACTACATCTAATAGTGAAAACTAAGATGAAACTCTTATTACTCTGTACTTTTTTGATTATTACTTGTAACTCAAATGAATCCAAACAAATCAAAGTAAGGGATTCTAATTATGACAATCCCACTTCGAAGAACGAAAGTATATTTGTAAATGAGAATCAGGCCCAATATAAACATGGAACAAATGAATTATTATTGATTAAAATATATTCTTCAATTTCTAAATTATCTGTAGACGATGTAATTAATACTCTAGGTATTTATCAAATGGATATAGATACAATTGGTATAACTTCAAATTTTAGGGTTATAAAAAGTATTTCAAAAACTATTGATGTTAAAATTGCAAGAGTTTGTGACACATTAGAATTTTATCCTGCTTTATTAAATGGAAAAAAATGAATTCCAAATTTACATTACCATTAAGAATACGACTAGTGGCTCAAGCTATAAGTTATTGATAGTTAAAATGAGTCTATTTTTTCTTTAGTCAAGGATTGAGAAAGGAAGATAGCCGTAGCTACCTGACTGACGAAAGACGAAGAATCAAGGAAAAAGTGGCCATTTAAGCTGTCAAGTATTTATGATTTGAACCACTAGAGTAGATTTTAGATAAAAACTGGATCAATTATATCTTTAGCTGGGTTAAATTCTTCAATGCTTGAATCGATGAATTTTGGAGCTCCTCTCTGATACCTCATGTGCTTGAAGTAGTACATTGAAAAAGGAAGTACATAACACAATATTTATCTAGATTTCATACTGTTGAATGTGTATAATTACTTTTATATAAATAGTATCTGCCCAAAAACTCATAACACATTGATTTTTAGCGATTTATTATAGGATATAATTTTGAATTTTAACACTTATTTTGTATTTTTATATATGTAATTATTTGGTATTCAGGTAATTGATATTTTTTAAATATAAAAACTCATATTTTGAGAAAAAGATTCGAATCACAATTAGAGCTAGGAGCCACCCCAATTAGTGAAATAACCTTTAATCTTAAGTCACGTCATGAGCTGCCCCCAGTACTTATGGCATTACAATATATTTTCGTCCACTCAGAGTTGAATGAATCAATATTTACCTTGCTCGAACAGCAGGTTTACCCTAATAACAATCATACGGGTAGACCTGGGATGAGTTTATGGGAGATATTTGTTTTGAGTGTTGTACGTCTCACCTTGGATGTGGATTATGATTTTTTGCTTGACTTAGCTAATAATCATATTAAGGTTAGGCAATTATTAGGGGTCAATACAGGATCATTCGCAGAGCAAAAAGAATATGGCTATCAAACTTTACATGATAACATAATGAAACTTGATGATGAGTTGTTGAGTCAGATCAACGAAATGATAGTGAAACATGGGCATCAAATAAAAAAAAACGAAATAGGAATCGAGGCAGATGAAAAGTTTCGGCTGCGGGTTAAAACAGATAGTTATGTTGTAGAAACCAACATACACTTTCCCACAGATATTAATCTGATGTGGGATTGCGCAAGGAAATGTCTGGATACAGTTGAAAAGCTAAAAAAAATAGTTGTCCTAAAAGGATGGCGGGAATCTGGGAGTATTAGTATAAAAACACATAAGGCCTATAGAAAAGCTGCGGAAATACATCGTAAAAAAGGAAATAACTATAAGGAACGATTAAGAGCTGCGACATCACGCTATCTTGTTATATGTGGTAAAACACTAGCAAAAGTAAAGTATACACTGAATCATACAAATAGTATTGATTTAAACATAATGGTATTATTACTTGAGCTACAATACTATAAGACTACGCTGGAAAAGCATATGGATCTAGTAGAACGTCGGATCATGCTAGACCAATCGATTCCACACGAAGAAAAAGTATTTTCAATATTCGAACCCCATACCGAATGGATCAATAAAGGGAAATCACATAAGAAAGTAGAATTGGGTTTAAATTTGACGGTAAGCACGGATCAATATAATTTTATATTAGATTATAAAGTACTAGAAAATCAGGTAGATAAAGAAGTGACGATAGAAATGGGGAATCGCATAGTATCCAAGTACTCAACGACTATGTATATCCATGAGAGCATAAGTTTTGATCGGGGATATTATTCATCAATGGCTAAATCAACCTTAGCCAAGAAATATAAAAAAGTAGTGTTACCCAAACCAGGGAAAAAGACACTAAAGGAAAGCGAAGAAGAAAACGAAGAGGAATATAAAATTCTAAGAAAAAGACATTCTCAAGTAGAATCGAATATCAATGCATTGGAGCATCATGGTCTTAATAAATGTCCAGATAAAGGAATTAAAGGCTTCAAAAAATATGTAGCCTTGGGAGTAATATCTTATAATTTACATCAATTAGGCAAACTATTGATCCAAAAGGCGAAGTCTGCCGAAGTTCCCAAAAGGAAGGCAGCCTAAAAAAGCCCCCAAATCATAAAAACTTCTATAAACAATGGATACCTATGTCTATATATGAAAAAATCAGAGTTCTGGCAACCCAAATCCAACAAAAATGAGATAAGTAGAAGTTTTTAGAGTATTAAACAAAAATCTATAGCAACATAAAATCCACTTCTATTATTCATTTATTAAAAATAGGGGTTTTCTGGGCAGATACTAAATAGTATCTGACAGAAAACGTCCCTTTTTTGGAAGTCAGGATTCTGATCGGTTGTATGAACGTTGGCAGATCTATTTTCCACTTGGTCTGGCGAGTAATTGTTTCCATATAAGGCAATAAACTAAAGATTTGATAGGGCTTTCATGAGATTTTTTTGTTTATGGACATTATGACTGTCTGTAAGCTTACCTAAGAAGTTGGATGAGGATCAACCACAGCAATAATGAGGCGATCTAAGAGTTTGGTTCCAAAATAGCGTCTGTTAAATTTGAAACAAAATTCATCAAGATAATTTTGTAAAAAATCATGATTGACACTATAATGAATGCCTAACAGCCAGCGCTTGGCATTACTAATAGCTATATGAACCCAGGGAAGCATTTGGCTACTTAGACTTTTATCTAAACATTGAATTGCTGTGTGGGCTTTTACTACATTTGGTAGTTGTTTGTAACTTTTGTGGTTGTCTGTAATCACGTGAGCCTCCTTATTTATTAGCCTGTCAGCATAGAATAGGGTACTCTCTTTACTCATATCATCCACATGGTTCATCTTTAGATACCTCACGCTTCTATCAGGCTTGTTTTTTCCATGTTTGGGAGCATCTAACAATGGATCTACTTGAGCACACACCATGACTGTCGCTTTTGACTTCTCCGTATCTGTATCAAAATCAATTTCAAAAAAACCGTGATCTAATTCTACCCAGTGGTGTAATTGATATTGATTTTCTCTTTGTCCCATAGCCTGCCTTATCTTATGCATCATGGCCCAAATAGGTTCATACCTTTTATGAGACAGTTGCCTTTGTAATTCCAAAGCAGACAGTCCTTTCTTTGTCATACTCATCAGACCCATTGCCAAAAGCCAATACTGTAGGGGTAGTTTACTGTATTCCATGATAGTGCCACTTTTTAATGAGGTTCTAAACCTACATTCTTTACATTCCCAACACTTTTTATCAGATTTCCAATAATGGGAGGTAGATTCACATTTTTTACAAACGACTCCCTGGTTTTCGCGAATCGTCTTGATTTTTAGTTCACATTTACTTTCATCAGAAAAAGAAGAAACTAAGTTAAGTATATTCATAATCAATTATTTATATATTAAGTATAATCATAATTAATGAAATATTCTAACCTTTTCATGTGAATTTATCTTAGATTATTGATTGTAAATCAATGAGTTGAATCTTCCTGAAATCGAGTTTGGTTGCCATTTTTGTCGCTTTGGGTAAGCTTACGGACAGTCATACTAATTTACATTATAATTATTTATTTATAAGATTATTCTATAACAAAAATAGGACTTGAGAAAGCATTTTTATTGTGAATAACATAAACGAAATATATACCTGTTGCAAATGAAGGAATTGTAATCTGAGGTGTGTCTACATAAGAATGAAATACTTTCCTTCCTATCGAATTTACAATTAAAACTTGACCGCCAGCTATGTTTTTTAGCTGTAAAGTTTTATTTGTAGAGTTGTAACTTATTGTCGGTTTTGAGAACTCTGATTGAAAGGTTGAGGTCGATATCAAGCAGTCTTCAGGGTTCAACTCAATAGGCGCTCCTGGAGATAAGTCTTTACCTTCAAATCCAGAAAAGTCTGTGCCAAACTTGTATGCTCGAAAGTTTGCATTGCCATTTACATTTTGTCCTTGGGTAGCTGGAATATCTCCAAAAAGAGGGATGATATAATCCCAGACTATTTCATTTCCCGTATTGATTTCGAATATTCTACCGGGGGATCCTGCATTTATAAGAATGTTGCCATTTGGTAATTGCTGTGCATTCGACATATAAGGAGAATAGAACCTTTCTGATATTGCCTGCCCATAAACTGTTAATGCTTCGCTTGGTCCAAAAACTTGAGATGATTCAATAATATATTCTCCATCAATAATCTCTGGATCAATAATTTGAATTTGAGAATACGAACCTTCAGGATTACCATTCCCATTATTAAAGATTAATATCTTTCCTTCATTATCTAAATCATCCTTTACCCAATGAACCCCATGTTGTCCGAATAGCTTTTGATCCACTATTGGAGCTCGCTTATATGCAGATGGATTGCCCCATCTATACAAGATGTCACCTCCTTTTCCTGCGTTTCCCCCTTCATGACTTGCAGCTTCGGAGATAGTTGTACTATGATCTATTATCCATACCTCATCAGAATTTCGAACAGAGATTAATATTTGATCTAAATGCTCATTGTAGTCAATTGCATTAAAATGATTCCAATCTCTTGTTGAGTTAGAATTTCCTGAATTTAATTCTGGATAATTAATATCAAATAATTCAGGGTGATCTTCAACCTTACCAAATCCAATTTTTGTAGAGTCAAAATTTTGAATGTAATGATCATTTATATGCCATTCCCAGACAATTTCTGCATCTGAATTTCCAATTGGTTTTAATTCTAATATTTTTTCAGACCACATGAAATTTTGAGGTGCGATTTGATTCGGGTCTCGCCCCAGTGAAATCAATTCATCATCATAGGTAAGTTCCCAACTAAGGGTAAGTATATTTCCATTTGGAAGTTTAATGGCATCATGGTGGGTAAGTTGGGTGTTCGTATTTAATTCATATTGCCAAAGTGTATTATTATCCCAATCTACTATTTCTATGCCTCCTGAATTACTTGCTGAAGTGAATGGACCGATTGTACCAGGTTTGTAAGTTCTTAGCATTGTGCCATCTTCGAGGAAGTATGCTGCTAGTCCTGGCTTCGTCCCTCTATCCCAAGAATTAATAAGTCTTCCACAATTGTCAACCATGTAGGCCTTAGTACCAGAAAAAGGAGAAAAAAAGGTGTAACCTTTATAGCTGTCATCCTCCAATGTGATCACTCCTACCGTAGGTTGTGAGAAGGTGTTGTACTGAACAGAGATAAAAAGAAGTAGAACTAGGAAGTACTTTGTCGCTTTCATTTTCCAAATATATTAGAAAAGAAAATGATTTTCTATTATTGAATCATTTCTTAACCACCTAAAAGCAAGAAAAGTATTTGAGCAAACAAAATCTTCATCACCAATGCAATAGGAAACATCACAGAATATCCAATAATAGGCACCTTATTCTTACTCATTCCAGTAGCAAAATCAAGGATTGCTGGCTGATTCGACAAAAATCCTAAGAGCAATGAAAATGGGATTTTAAATATTTTATATCCTATTATTAGACTCAAAAGAGCTGCTAAGATGCTTAGCATAGCACCGCCTATGGCAATAATAATCCATTCACTTCCACTAAGGGATTCTAATACTTTGTTACCAGAACTTAAGCCAATTACAGCCAATAAAAAGATAAGGCCCATCTGTCTTAGAGTCACATTAGCGCTATAGGGTAGTGTCCAAACAATCGGCCCTGTCCTTCTTAAAGCTCCAAGCACAAGTCCTACTAATAATGGACCTCCTGCCATTCCTAGCTTAAAAACAGTACCTCCAGGCAATGGTATTTCAATGCTTCCTAAAAGAAGACCAATTGCTATCCCAAGTCCAAACGAAAATAGATTGACTTCACTACTTTTGTAATAAGAATCTCCAAATAATTTTGATAGCCCTTTTAAATCTTTCCGTCTTGCCACGAAACGAATTCGATCGCCCATCTCCAGTACAGTATTAGCTTTTGCAAGCATATCCATATCTCCTCTTCGTATTCTAGTGATGACGGCACTGTAGGTTTGATTAAGGTTTAAGGATGAAATGGTTTTACCTACTAATCTTGGATTGCTTACAAAGATTCTTCTTACATCGTATTCTTTTCTATTATAAGAAATCTTGTCCTCTGTTTCTTCACCCAAAAAGACTGTAGCTTTATCGAGATCCTCCATGCCACCAATAATCATCAACTCATCATTCAGGTGCAAAATGGTATCCCAATTTGCCAGAGTGACATCCTTTCCGCTGCTGATTCTTCCGAATAGAATAGATAGTTTATTTTCATTTGTGATATCTCGAAGAGTATGACCTACTATTTTGTTATTGGTTATTTTGACAGACCTACTAGACAACTCCTCCTCTAAAGAATAATCTTTTTTGAGCAATTCTTTTTCTTTATTGTAATCTATTTTAAAAACTTTTTCCATTACTTTCAATACGATCATCACCCCAATCACTCCCATGGGATAGCTATAGGTGTAGCCAATAACAAGTGCATCTTTGATCCCTTGATTGTCTCCGCCTCCTCGCCGATCTACCAAATCTATAACAGAAGCCAATGCAGGTGTATTAGTCGTAGATCCCGAATAAATTCCTGTAATACTAGCTGCGTCCAATTTTAATAAATAAAAAATACCTACTGCCAATAAAGCCGTAATAGTCAACATCACCATCACAAATCCAATATCGCGGATACCATTTTTTTTAAAGGAATTAAAAAACGCTGGGCCTGAACTTAGACCGACAGAATAGACAAAAAATACTATACCCAACTGGAAGATAATTTGAGGTACATTGAACGCTGGATTGAGAGCGCCAAATGCTAAACCAACAAATAGTACGGCAGAAACACCCAAAGAGTTTCCTTTGATATTAACTTTGCCGACAAAGTAGCCTACTGCCGCTACTACGAAGAGGAGCAACAATGGATTATTTGAAAATAATTGTTCCATAAGGAATGGTCATAATTAATTTAATAATATTCCTTGTGCAAAGGTAGTAAAGATATGATTATGTTGAAGTTCAATGACTTTTATATTTAAAAATGTCATATGTGTAATAATGCCTAATTTTATTTGTGTGAAGAAAACGGTTGAATTAAAATTATTTCCCGATCAATTGGATGAACAGGAGTTCATTTGGAAGAGGGCTGCTTCGTTAGCTAAAATTTCTCTTGCAGATGTCAGTGAAGTTACAATTGTAAAGCGCTCAATTGATGCAAGAGGGAGTCGACCTGTATATCGACTTAGATGTGATGTTTATGTAAATGAGCGACCTGTTCAAGAGCCAACTATTATAAGCACATTCAAAGATGTAAGTAAAGAAAAGGAAGTCGTTATAATTGGGGCTGGTCCTGCGGGATATTTTGCAGCCTTGCGGTTGATTAAGGAAGGATTGAAACCTATTGTACTCGATAGGGGTAAAGATGTGCAAGCCAGAAGAAGAGATTTGAAAGCGATTCAGCAAGAAGGAATTGTGAATCCGCATTCCAATTATTGTTTTGGAGAAGGTGGAGCAGGAACTTATTCTGATGGGAAGTTATACACGCGATCTCAAAAGAGAGGTAAGATTGTAGATGTGTTGAGATTACTAGTCGAGCATGGTGCTACGGAGGATATTATGAAAGATGCTCATCCTCATATCGGTTCTAATAAATTGCCTAAGATAGTAGCCGATATTAGAGAAACAATCCTTCATTATGGTGGTGAAATTCGATTTGATAATCATGTTACTGATATCAATATTGAACATGGTAAAGTCAAAGGGGTTCAGGTAAATGATGATGAATGGATCAAAACAGATTCCATAATTTTAGCTACAGGGCATTCGGCCAGAGATATTTATAAGTTACTAGATTCTAAGAGCGTGTACATGGAAGCCAAGCCATTTGCACTTGGTTTACGTATAGAACATCAGCAGTCGTTGATTGATTCTATTCAATATAATCAACCGATTCGAGAGGAAAATTTACCTGCTTCTAGTTACAGCGTAGTTGCTCAAATAAATGGAGTTGGTGTTTTTTCATTTTGTATGTGCCCAGGAGGATTGGTAGTACCTGCTGCTACTGCTCCTGGAGAAATCGTAGTGAATGGGATGAGCTTGTCCAGAAGAGATAGTCCATTTTCGAATTCAGGATTCGTAACTGCTATTAGCACTGAAGAATTACATGGTTTGGGATATACTGGCGTTTTTGCAACGATGAATTTTCAACAAGAAGTGGAGCAAAATATGTTCAATGCGGGAGATGGAACTCAGCGTGCACCTGCTCAGCGAGTGACTGATTTTGTAGATGGTAAATTGTCTGCAGATCTCAATGATACATCATATATCCCAGGTCTGTTTAGCGCAAGGGTCGATGAATTGCTGCCTTCATTTGTTGCTGATAGATTGCGTCAGGGAATCAAGGAAGTCGGAAAGAAGATGAAGGGCTATCTTACGTCCAATGCTAATTTTATTGGAGTAGAAAGTAGGACTTCAGCGCCAATTAGGATTCCTAGGAATAGAGAGACTTATATGCATGAAGGGGTAGAAGGACTGTTTCCATGTGGTGAAGGTGCTGGGTATGCTGGAGGGATTTTATCTGCTTGTATGGATGGTGAGAATGTGGCTTCGGCGGTGAAGCGGTGGGTTTCGATATAATTTTTTTTAACCGCAAAGTAGCTAAGATTTGCGCAAGGTTCGCGAAGAAAAGAGAAATTAAGAATTTATAGGGATAGGAGTTAATTTGATTTTAAATCAAGGCTCAATAATTCCCCTAGGATTCACTGGTACATCATTCTTCAAAACTTCATAATGAAGATGAGGCATCAGACTCAATCCCGAATTCCCAACTTTTCCTATTACATGACCTTCATTGACAGTTTCATTAGACCTGACAGAAATATAAGAGAGATGATAGTACTTGGTGAGGTAATTTCCATCATGTTGGATGATAATATAGTTGCCAGCTTGTGGTTTGAAACCAGCTTCTTTAACAGTACCATTTCCTGTAGATAACACAGGAGTGCCTATTCTTGCTCTAATATCAATTCCTTTATGGAGCTCTCTTTCCTGAGCCAGTGGGTTTAATCTTAATCCAAATTCTGAAGAAATTTGAAGTTTAGATTGTAGGATAGGTGAGCCAATAGGAGGGTTAATTGCTGAAATCTCAGCAGTTTGCTCTTGAGTGGTTTCGCTTTGATTTGGTTCTGGATTATATTGAAATAGATAAAAGGCTATTCCTATAAAAATCAATAAGAACAGTAATAGTCCTCTTTTATCTTGTCTGTTTTTCTCTTCTGTGAAATGTGAAGTATCTAAATTGGCAATTTCCTGGTAGGTCTCACGAACCGCTTTTTGTGAATTGACACCTAGTCTTACTTCTTCTTCAATACGCGACAAGTAGTGATCTGTCAACTCCTCAATCGCATGAGCATCAGATACCCCTGTGAGTTTGATTAAGTCAGTAATTCTATTTTCGATTCTATTAGAATTCATTACAATGATGGTTTGAGCAATGTACGAAGATGACCAGCAAATCGAGATAGTAGGTCGATTTGTGAATCTACTTCGGATATAGAACTCTGATTCACACTATAGTATTTTCTTACACGACCATTAACTTTCTCTTTTGTTGAAAAAAGTAGGCCATCTTTCTCTAATCTGTGAAGGGTAGGATAGATTGCTCCTTCCGTCAGATTGATTTGATAATCTGTAGCTTCCTTGGTTTTTTGACAAATTTCGTATCCGTACATTCTTCCATTATCCTTGAGCAATGCTAAGACAATGGTATTTAATGTTCCGTTTAGAAATTTTTTGTTGGAATCCATTTTGATGGTCTTATCGAATTTGAATCATTTGACCGATTCTTAAAATAGATGACCTGGAAATAGAATTCAAACTACATATTTCTTTTAGCCTCAAGCTGTATGATCTGGCAAGTTGACTCAATGTATCTCCTCTACGGACTTTATGATACTTGGGTTCATTTTTTTGGAAGGCAATAGCTTCTTCTTCGCTTGGTAATCCTTTTACCTTACTTTTTCGATAAGAGCTATGCAATCTTGGGCTTTTCCAACCATTAGTAACCCATAATTCAGATCCAATTATGGCCTTGCTACCGTCAAAATTGAAGACATATTCTGGATGGATGCAGACTCCTTTATACCTCACTTCTAAATGTAAATGACTTCCTCTCGAATTTCCTGTATTTCCACCAAAGCCAATTATTTGGCCTTCTGTGATTTTATCATTTTCTTTAACGGTATATGCGGAAAGGTGCGCGTAGACAGTTTCCATCTCATTAGCATGTCTGATGACTACCGTTTTGCCATGTCCTCTGCTATATCCTACGAATCTCACTTTTCCTGGAAGTACAGATCTCACAAAATCTCCAGTTACCAAGTCAATGTCGATTCCTCTATGTGCGCCTCTACGTCTTCTTCCAAATCGAGATGTGACAACTATATCGTGATCTACAGGATGAGTAAAAGTAGATTGATCGAAGTTGATTTTGAAAGGTGTAGGAAGTACTACTTCTTTATACGGATTTATTTTTTCACAATCCCAGTAATCATGATTGTCATGATTATTATCACTTTCAATATCTGCTTCACACAGTTCTATATATTTTGTCTGACTTATTATTTCTCCGGTAGTTTCATTCTTATAAGAAATCTTGCCATCCAAAATGATCTTTTCGAAAAACACATCATGAGGATCTTGTTCAGATAATTCCACTTGCGGTGAAACTTGCTGTTCGGATTTTTGGGAAAAGACTAAAAATGGAATAGAAAATAGAAAAAATAATAATAGGGACGTAGTTTTTATATGACACATTTATCAGGTGTTACTCAATTTGTTCTTAAAATGGGATTCGACTGATGAAGTAGTTTAATAACATATCGTTAAATGCTTTGCATGTCATTGATTCTCAACTTATCACTTTTATTTCATCACATAGCTTTGGCTATGCTATTCAATAATAGTTTCAATTTGCTAACCAAGCACAAACAAATCTTTTCAACATAAGTTTTTAAATTACTTCAATGTGCAAAGATACATAACAGAATTAGGTATAGGCGTGTTTTTGATTTCTTAACATAACATTTAGATACTTTTTTAACCGCAAAGTGCTCGAAGTTTGTGCAAGGTTCGCAAAGTTGGATGTTGACTTTTATATGTTTCTTGCATTTTGAAATAACTTTTAGCTTTACCTCTTACTGTTTCTTAACGAATATTCAACCAAGCACTACGGATAATAAAATGATCGCATCAATAATTGATATTTAGAACATTCATATATTCAAAAATCCTATATTTGCGGCATGACAGAAAAGATCATTATTCTAGATTTTGGTTCACAGTATACGCAGTTGATTGCCAGGCGATTAAGAGAGCTTAATGTGTTTTGTGAAATCATGCCGTACAATAAATTTCCAAAAGAGGATAAGACTATTAAAGCCGTTATTCTATCAGGAAGCCCTCTTTCAGTACTTGATGAGAAGTCTCTTGAGTTTGATTTGAATGAGATTGTTGGAAATTATCCAGTGCTCGGCATCTGTTATGGAGCGCAATATATTGCTCATAATATGGGAGGTCAAGTGTTCAAATCGGACAATCGTGAATATGGCAAGGCTAAACTTAAATCATTAGGAAATGATTCAATCCTATTTGAAGGAATAGAGGAAACTACTCAGGTGTGGATGTCTCATGCAGATACCATCTCAGCCATTCCTGATACATTTGAGATCATTGCCAAAACGGAAGATATTCCAGTTGCAGCTTATCGATCAAGAGAAGGAGCATTTGAATATCCAATTTATTGTCTTCAATTTCATCCAGAAGTTTATCATAGCTTAAAAGGAAAAGAGATATTATCCAATTTTATTCATAATGTAGCAAAGTGCAAAGCAGATTGGACGCCAGCACATTTTGTGGATGACTCAGTGAAAAGCTTAAAAGAAAAATTAGGTAATGATAAAGTATTGATGGGTTTATCTGGTGGAGTAGATTCTACTATTGCAGCGACATTGATGCACAAGGCAATTGGTGACAACTTGTATTGCATATTCTTAGACAATGGATTGCTGAGGAAAGATGAATTTGAAGAAGTGCTTGATTCTTACAAGCACATGGGATTAAATATTAAAGGAGTTAGAGCTGGAAAAGAATTCCTTTCAGAGCTAGAAGGTGTGAGTGATCCTGAAAAAAAGAGAAAGGTAATAGGAAGAGTATTTATAGAGGTGTTTGAGAAGGAAGCAAATAAAATTGAAGGAATTAAGTGGTTGGGACAAGGGACAATCTATCCAGATGTGATAGAGTCTGTGTCGGTGCATGGTCCATCTGTTACCATCAAGTCACATCACAATGTAGGTGGATTGCCAGATAAGTTGAATTTGAAGATCGTCGAACCTTTACGAATGCTCTTTAAAGATGAGGTGAGAAGGGTAGGCACAGAAATGGGAATTGCTGCATCTCTTGTAGGACGACATCCTTTTCCTGGTCCGGGACTTGCAATCAGGGTGTTGGGAGCAATTACAGAAGATAAAGTTAAACTCTGCCAGGAAGCAGATGCAATTTTTATAAATAATTTGAAGAAATCTGGACTTTACGATAAGGTTTGGCAGGCTGGAGCAATCTTACTCCCTGTACAATCTGTTGGGGTAATGGGAGACGAAAGAACATACGAATTTACCATTGCTTTGCGTTGTGTTAATTCAGTAGATGGTATGACTGCAGAATGGAGCGACTTACCACATGACTTTCTTGCCCTAGTTTCCAGTGAAATAATTAATCAAGTAAAAGGTATAAATAGAGTAGTTTATGACATCAGTACTAAACCGCCTGCGACTATTGAGTGGGAATAAAATAATTGGACTTTTGATTCTTGCATTTTTGATTTCTTCATGTGGAGGAACAGATAGTGCAGTGAGACGACCTTCAAATAAAAAGACTGCAAAGTCGACTTCTGGAACGAAAGTAACAGGTGTCAAGAAAAAGGTCAAAGAAGTAGAATGGACAGAGGCAAAAGATGATAATAAGCCTCCAATCAAGAACACTACGACTTCTGTATCTACAGCTGTCAAGCCCGGTCTTGTAAAAGAAGATGTGTATGACATTACATATTTTATCCCTTTCGATGCTGTGAATTATATAAATTCTGCTAAAAAATCTGATCGATTTATTCAGTACTATTCAGGGATGCTGGTTGCAACCAATATACTGGAAAAGGAAGGTGTGAAATTGAATATAAATGTAGTGGATGAGAAGAAGAGAAAATTTGAAACAATCATCAAGGAAGAGGTAAGTAGTGAGACAGATGCAATAGTTGGACCCTACGACAGGAAGGCGCTAAAAATTGCGGCACAATTTGCAAAATCGAAAAAAATTCCATTGGTTTCTCCATGGCAATCAAGTAGTAAAATAGCAAATGAAAATCCATATTATATTCAGTTGAGACCAAGTCTAGATGAACATTATTATTCCATATTTGAAGATATAGAAGAAAAATTCGACAAGGAGCAGGTTCACATTGTAGGACGTCTTACCAATGTGAAAGACGGAAAGAGAATCAAGAAACTGCAAAGAATGGCAAAAGATGTTTGGGGCAATTCGAAAGAAGATGTTCTTACAGAATGTATGCTTAATCAAGACAGTATCAATGTTGGTGAAACAGCATTTGATTCTATTTTTAATAAAGAAAAGCCACTTGTTTTTATCATTCCAAACTGGTCATTTGAAGATGAAGCTTTTATATACGGAAGTTTGAGAAGACTCAGTGTAGAAAAGGGCTTGACAAATGTGATTGTGTATGGGATGCCAATTATGATGGAATCAGAAAAAATTAATTTTGATTATTACAGCTCGTTAAATATGAGAGTGGCAAGGTCTAAATTTGTAGATGAGCGAGATAATGATGTGGCAAGATTCAAGAGAGACTTTGTGAATACTTATGGTGCATTGCCTTCTGATGATGCTTATGAAGGCTACGACAATTTGATGTATATCGGTCGAAATCTAAATGAGTATGGAAAGAATTTTCAGTATTATCTGAATGAAGATCAAGGCTACTACTTGCAGGCAGGATATAATGTTGAAGAAACACGAAAAGATTCTGATAGTGATGAACCACAAGAGATCAATTATTTTGTAAATAAGAATGTTGATATTATTGAATTCAAAGAGAATCGATTCATAAGAAATTTGGATTAGGAATCATGTCAGTAGATACAAGTATGATCACTGATGAGCGAGCTGAGAAATTAAGAACTTTAGCTTCCAACCGCCAGAAGGATTTGACATTAATTCTTGAAAATATTTATGATCCTCATAATCTTGGGGCGGTATTGCGTACTTGTGATTCTGTTGGGATTTCTGAGGTGTATGCGCTTTACACTATAGAGAGTGCAAATTTGATCCATAAAATTGCAGGGCACAAAAGCTCTTCTGGAGCAAAAAAATGGGTAGATGTTCATGTCTTTGATAATGCCGAGAAATGCTTTTCTGCTGTCCGAGAAAAATACAATATAATTTATGGTACTCACTTAAGCGCAGATTCTGTAGGATTATATGAGCTTGATTTGACGAAGTCTATGGCCTTGGTATTTGGAAATGAGCATAGGGGTATGAGTGAAGATGCTTTGCGACTTGTTGATGGTAATTTTATAATTCCACAATCTGGACTCACTAAGAGTTTGAATATATCAGTTGCTTGTGCAGTAACTTTGTATGAAGCTAAAAGGCAAAGACTTAAAAAAGGGCTGTATGGCAATATTTTTGATGAAAATAATTCATTTCAAATGGAGCTATATAAAAAATATGTAGCGAATTCTAAGCCTAAAAGAGAGTAGAACTTAGCGGCCTTTGCGAATTCTTCGAGCTCTTTGTGGTTAAAGAATGCGTGATGATTTTTTTTAACCTCAAGGGGCGCAAAGGTTTACGCAAAGTTCTCAAAAGAAGACAATTCTTTATCGTCTGCCTCGACCATAACTCTTTACATAATCAGGTCTGAATCCGAATCTCAGTTGAAATTGAATTTGATTTAAACCTGTGGTAAATGAGTAACCAGTCAAAGGGGGTGGCTGATGAACATTTTCAAGTTCACTGAATTTCACACCTGGAGCAAGATTATATTGAATGCTTGGGGAGATCGTAATGAGATTATTTATACCAATATCGTAACCAGCCCCGATTCCTAATCTAAGATTTATTTGATTCGATTTCCTTGTAATGCTAAATGTCTCAACAGAGATTTCCTTTGTATTGTAAATGATGCCAGGCGAAAAGGTAAAAAAGAACCCTTTATCAAGCGATGGTCCTTGTTTGGAAAATGTAGGACAATCGCAATCTCCGGTCAAATCAAATGCATAAATCTGAGTATTAAAATTAAAGGCAAAATATGAGAATGAAGTCTCAGAGCTCGCACTTGGGTATGTAGATTGAGTTTTTAAACCCATCGCTATTTCAGGCATGAATTCGATCCTATGTTTTTTTAATCGAAACCAATAGTCTACACCTATCTCAATATTCGAAGGGAATATTTTATCCGTTTCCCCATTGACATTTTCTTCTAGAAAATTATCCCAATCAGAAAATGAATTCAAATTGTACTTGGCTCTGACTCCAAATTGGGCCGATGCTTCGGCAAATGAAAAAAGCAAGATCGTAAGTACAAAGTATTTAACATAAGGGCTCATAGCTTCTGGTGTTTTCTTGGTTTTAAAACGTTTAATATTGTAAATATAGTGTAACAAACGAATTTGAAATTTATAATTACTATTGTGCTTTCGTAACACTAATGGTTAAGATATCTTTATCAAATAGATACATCCCGCCTTTGTCATCACCAATCAATTCCAATTTATCATTCATAGTTCTAGCTAATGCTTCTTCTTCAATTTGCTCTGCCACATACCATTGGAGGAAATTTGCGGTTGCATAATCTTTTTCATCCATGGCTAATCCCATCAGCTTATTTATACTTTCTGATACGAAGATTTCGTGTTTCAGTAATTCTTTAAATGCATGAATAATAGAAGGAAAAGTCAATGGTGGTTGCGGTAGTGCTGGTACTGCAGCAAATCCGCCTCTTTCGTTTACAAAATGGATGAGCTTGAGCATATGCATTCTCTCTTCATCACTGTGTTGATAAAAGAAAGAGGTAACATTGTCAATACCTGGTTGAATCTCAGCCCAGGATGCCATCGCTAAATATACTTGCGAAGATTCTGATTCTATTTTTATTTGATCATTGAGCGCTACTTGCATTTTTTTTGATAACATATTGTTACTTTCTTTTAATTCTAATTCAAATATACAAACATCAAATACAAATATAAGTTTTAGTGTATTTAACGTGTGTAAAATATATTGCACAGAATATGATTTTACTTTTTACAAAGAACAGTAAATACTTGATCCTTCAAAACGTAAATTGACAATTTATGAAGCTTTGTATTTCATTTTATTATGCGCTTATCAGCAGGATTTTCCTCCGCCCTCCACTGACGCGTTCCTTCATTTGATAATTTCATTATCACTTTTATTTTATAAAAGATCATTCAGTCTTATTGCCCAAAAACGAAACCAAGCTGCCTGCCGGCAGGCAGGAAACCCTAGGGAAACGACTGAACTCGCAGAGTGGCGACGATAGTCGACAAAGGCGAGAACGCGCAAGCGATGGGCAGGCAATATGCAGCATCATCCACCCGCCGCTAACGCGTTCCTTCATTTGTTAGCTATCATGGCCGCCCACCGCTAGCGCGTTCATTCTCTTAGCAGCTATCACTGCTACATCTTCGATGATCGTTCATTCATATCTTCGATGATCGTTCATTCATATCTTCGATGATCGTTCATTCATATCTTCGTTGACCATTCTGTCCCCCACAATAGCCGCCTTGGCTATGCTGCCTAACCTTTGACCTTAAAAAGCAAATATTGACTTTATTGAAGAAGGGAGCACAATCGACAAGTTTTTCGCGATCAAATCTGCTGTCACGCCAGATAATGATCTGTACATAAAAGGGAATGATATTACCGGTACTTATCCTAGTAACTTGGGAGAACTGGCCAGTGATACCAATCCGGTAGTACTCGGATGGATAAAGAATGAGTGGTCCAAGGAAAAGATCAATATGATCTGGTCAGCGATTTTACACTTGACCTTAGCTGCAATTATGGTCATAATCCAAAGTATGAACTTATCTTGAATTTCAATACATAAAAGGATGAACCCGGCCAGCATAAATAGAGTATTACCGAGATACTCAAAATGAAAAAATACCTCACTTAGTAAGTTCAATCAACTAGAGTGACTGGAAACCAAATATATGAATTTAGCCAGCTTACCTATTAATGCAGATGTTGTAAATATCTAAAAACACTTACTGTTAAAGGATTTGCAACAAAATTTAAAGGATTTGCAACATAGCTTATTATATCGAAAAGAAAATGACTTTAGCTTTGTTGTATTGATTAGCTAATCAGTTTTATTACATCTGAACACCCTTGTAATACAACTTCAATTTTATAACTAAATAGAAAATTAATATGTCAAATCAAAACATGAGACTTACCTCATTACCTCAACTAGGTAAAGTCAATGCCGAAAGATTGGAAAAGGTCGGAGTTACCACCATCGACCATTTACTCGATCGAGGAAAAGATAAAGCTGGTAGGCATGAGTTGGGTATTAGTGCTGTACTCAATATGAGAAAACTTCGACACTGGATCAGCTCTGCAGACTTATTGCGACTGGAAAGCATGGATACAAAGCTTGCCGACGCACTTATTACAGTAGATGTTGCCAGCATACAACAATTGAAAACTATGCTCCCGACTACATTGCATCGATTGCTCATCGCATACGATGCTGCCCATCCTGACATACTCGAAACAGTACCTTCAGAAACAGATATAGCTGTCCTGATTCTTCAATCCGAGCAATTGGAAACTAAGACAAGTTTGCCTGGCGATAATATCACACTGCATATCTCCCTGCAAGACGCTATCTCAAAAGGCCCACTTCTAGTGAAAGATAAAGCATGGCGCCGAGTAGAAACACTAGGTCAAAATCTGATACGATCCGGTATCAGTAATCTAACAAGTGTTCCGGAAAGTGAGTTGATAGATGTATCAGGTCCACCAAATGCACCGGATGGTTTATCTGAAATTACTGACGCCGATTTGCAATTAATTCTTGATAAAATGGTTGACTTTGGTATTTATGATGTCCCTGCAAATTTTAAAGAACTGGTTACGGTTGAAAAGTTGAGGACAATCACTACGGCACCTGTGGCTAATCTTGAATCTATCTCCAAAGAGAATAAGGATAGTTACAAAAAATTGGCTTTTGGCAGTGATCTTTATGTCAGGGGTACCCGAGAAATGTATTTGGAAGAATATGAAATCAATCCGCCACCAAGTGATAGCATTGCATCAGTTATGACAGATTATGAGATGCTCGTCAATCAAGTCAATCAGACTTCCTCCCAAATCCAGCAACATCTAGCTAACAAATCCTGGACTCCTCTAGAAAGTGCGCTGCTTACCGGAATGAATGGATTAAGCGTACTAATGGAGAAAATCGGTCATTTACAGTCCAGATTAATGAATATTGCTGACCCACTTACGGATTGGGATAGTGCAAGATGGTTTGGTTCTCTTGAATCCTTATGGCGAAGAATTGCCGCAGACAACATTTTTGCAGGCTGTGTCTTGACAAAATTGCGGGCAAAAATTTCATTGGAAGAATGGGCAGATCAAGCTGCTGCTCTGCCTTCATTAAATGAAGTTCCTATTGATGTTACCGTTGCAGATTTATCGTCAGGAACAATTCCTTCCGGGATGCTCAGAGTCATTGGAAGGTTTATTCCCCATAATCTTATGAAGACTTTAGATGATGTAATCAGCATACAGGATTTTACGGATTTTAAAAAAATAATAACTGTCAATTTACCGACATCTCATTTCTATCAGCGTCTTGTATTGGCTAATTCCATTTATGCGGTTGAGATCAAACAACAAAATGGATTTGCAGCGGTGCCCTATAATATAGATCAGACTGCCCAAAACTGGCAGCACTTTGTTGCTCAACAGATAGCTGACCACTTTACGCTTTGGCTTGGTGGTGTCAACGGAATTCAATTCCCCGTCTTACCAGATACAAACCTCTATTCCTTAAATAATAAAACCTCTAAATCATGATATGTTGTGAATTCGAATTATTAGAAATATCAAATGCTGAAACCAATTTAATACAAAAACGGCAAGATCTAGTAGATAGTAAGATTGCGCTATCGGCGCAACAAAAATATACACGGGATATTGAAGAATTGGCAATTGACGGAATGCAACTCCTCAATGATGCGGTTAGTGCTGCAACATCCTGGGTAAATGATTCTAAAACCAAATTGCTGATCGCAGTGGGTATCCATTCGGGAACGCTCACAGCTCTTGTGGCTGCGGAAAACGCATATAACTCATCAGCAGGTTCTTCTCAAATGGCTCGTGCAATCCTATACGAATTATTATTGGCCGCAGAAACAGCAGCTAGTGCAGCAGCAGTGGCAGTAGGTGTGGCGACCCAAGTCCTTGTCCTTGCCGAAGCAGCCGCTGCCAGAGCCTTAGCTGCTCTTGCTCAAGCTATAAAATGGGGTGGGTATGCTTCATTCTTCCTTTTGACTTCCTGGATTGAAAGCAAGGCTTTGGAAGAATTATATGCTCAATACGTCGATGATGCTCAGATGGCAGTATATTCTGCCGAGAATAGACTATTGATTGCAGAAAGTGATCTTGAAGAGTGTCTTAATAATGCTGGCACCTGTAGCCTATGTGATAAGTGTGTAAACAAAGATGAATTAGAGAAGTGTCAAGGTTGCGGCGGCTTGTATTGTGATGGTTGCTTTAGTTCTTATATTGAAGAAAGAGAACTGGAAATGCTGTCCATCCCAGGAATATAGTAGTTAAAAGAAGTACATTTTATTTAAAGAACACAAGGTTGCTTTTTTTTTTGGACTTGTCAATAGCAGATTACATTCCAACTTGATTCTTCCTGAAAGAATATTGCATATTTACTGAGAGCATAAAATTCTTGCCAAATCTTACGGCAATCTCAGTTGGAGTTATCAGTATTTAGGTAACTATGAGGCAGCTTTACAGTATCAGGAAAAAGCTCACTCGATTTTTGAAGAAATATTAAAACCCAATGATCCCGCTTTTGCTAAATCTTATAATAACATAGCAGTAAGTTATAGAAATGTAAGGGAGTACGAGAAAATGCTTCATTACTATCAAAAGGTTATCGCAATATTTGAGGAAACTCTTAATCCACTTCATCCTTACATAGCTACAGCCTACAGTAACATTAGTGGTGCGTATATGAGATTGGGAGAGTTCCAAGCTTCATTTGATTATCAGAAAAAAGCCTTTGATATTCGAGAAACGATCTTCGATGCGAAACATCCGAAAGTAGCCCTTTCTTATGATAAACTAGGAGTGGCCTATAGAAATATTGGCAACTATGAAAAGGCACTGAAATATCAGCTCAATGCTATGGAAGTGATCGAAGAAATACTTACGCCCGATCATCCTTGGAAAGGTTATGTTTATGGTAACCTTGCTCAGACCTACTTTAAAATGAATAGTTTCAAAAAGGCAATTGATTATCAAAAGAAGGCAATTAAAAACTTGGAATTGGCACTTCAAGAAGACCATCCGAAACTTATTGAGGCTAAAGAAAAACTGGGAGTATATCAGAAGGCTTCAATAGAAAGACAGTAGCTACTGCTTTATTTGGTTTGTGAGAGCAGGGGTATCTTTTGGAGATACTTGGGTTTTTATATCAAGTATTAGGACTATTATTTACCACAGGTCACTAAGAACGGGAAATGAAGCACGAAGGGTTGAGATGAAATTTTTTATCTCAACCAATTTACTTGATGTAGATATTGAATTGGAGAGTTATATGATGTTTTTATTAAAACCGAATCAAGGTTAGATTTCCAGCAAAGATTTTCTTTGATCCATCAATAAACGTGGCATTGATCATATATCCATAAACACCTTGAACTGCTTCTTTGCCGTTAAATGTTCCATCCCATCCTTGATGATTATAAAAATTAGTCTGAGGCGCATCTTTATAAATTTGATTGCCCCAACGATCGTAAATAATAAAAGATTCTATGGATTGGACAGCCGTTGTTGAGGTAAAAGAAAAATAATCATTTATTCTGTTATTGTCAGGAGAAAATATATTCGGTAAATATAGTGTGGTGTTAGATTTATCGACTTTGAGTGCTATATTCTGAGTTTCAATACATCCAAATTTGTCAATTCCTTCTAAAGTGAAAATAGAATTATTCAGCGGCTTGATTCCAATTAAATTTGGAGAATTACCTATGATATTGCCTTCTGAATCATACCAGATAAACTCAATCAAATTGGGATCATAATAGTCGGGTATTATATTAACTGAATCTCCCAGAAAGGTTTCAATTTCTGAAGGTAGATCTATGCCAGTGGTTTTAGGTATTTCTGTCAACTCTAATGTGACTATACTATCACATCCGTTGCGGTTTTCCAAGGTAGTTTGAAATGTTCCAGGCTGTCCGGAGGAAATATCAAGTAAGGTGTATACTTCTCCTTCACAAAACGAATCTTCTACATCAGCATAAGTGTTTGGATCGACATTTAATGTCAAGGTTATGATAGAATCACAGCCATCATGTGCTTGTACTGTGATCTCATGCATACCATCTTCCGTAAAGGCAGTAGTGCCAATGAAGTGTTCATCATTCTCACAGATAGTAGCTTCTTGTTCAGCATAATATGGGGGAACTCTCACATTATATGATTTAGAAGAAATGCAACCTTCAGGGAAGTTTATTACTACCAAATAATCTCCTGCTACATCTGGCTCTGTAATCAAACTCAAATCGGCACCTACTTCTCCATCAAGGGCTATGCCATCCTTATACCATTGATAAGATTGACCTTCTACATCTTCAATGCTCAATACCAAATCATCATTACAAATGGTACCTGCGATGTTTTCGAATGGTACTCCAAACTTTGATGTTTCTGCAAGTGTAAGACCGTCGACGTAAAAGTATGGATCAAAAACAAAGTTTGGATTGGCTTGACAGCTTGGTCCAATGATGATGACCTCATAGGGCTTACTTGGTGTAAATTCAAAAGAAACGCTAACCCATTCATTAGAACCGCTTACGGATTGGACATTTATTTCATCATAAGAATTAGTGTTGGCTGGACAGCCAATTGAAATACTACCACCTCCAAATGGTAATCTATTACAGTCGTTAGATGCAAAGATGGCTATATCTAGATTCATACTACCTTGAATATTGTCTCTAAAACCTACGAAAAATTCCAAGCTGTAACTAACGCCTACTTCCATAGATTCAGTAAGACATGCACCAACATATTCTTTATAGTTACTGCCAACATTTTGTTGTCCATCTCTGAACCCTACTGCTCCTTCTCCGTCAGGAAAAGGAAGTGGAGCAAATGCTGGAATACTAGTGTTTCCAAGGTAATTTCCACAAGTATGTACATAATCAGTCGTTGGAGCCGAAGCTTGAATCCAACCTACAGCACAGTTTAGCCTAGCATTCATCATTGGGCAACAAGTACGATCTTCAAATGAAGGATTTGGAATCAGTGAAGAAGGTAATGATTCACTACATTCACATTCTTCATCGTTGAGATCGATCAGACCATCACCATCGTCATCAATCCCATTGTCACAGATTTCTTGTCCGTAGCTGATAGAAGTAGTCAAAATGAGAAAAAATATTAATATATTTTTGGTCATAATCTTGTTAAATGGCTTATAAAAATCCCAAAGTGTTTACTAATTTACAAGAATTAAACGAACAAAGTATTCGTAATATTGATTTGATAACAGTAATCAAATATCGGATAAGACAAATAGGGCATTTTTTTAACCGCAAAGTAGAACGCTAAGTCTGCGCTAAGATCGCAAAGTCAAATGTTTACATTTTATAAAGTGGGAAAATTGTAAAACTTTCAACTTTTAACTTTTAACTTTCAATTTAAAATCATACAATAAGAGAAATCCGATGCACTCCAGGAAGGTACTTTTTAGAAAGTAACATCTTCACTTCCGTATAATTCCGTTCATTCTCTTCAAAATCTATAGTGTTGAGATCTATAATAAGGATAGGGTAGGAAAGGATATTTCTAAAATATCCAAAATAGGAATTTTGAACTTTGGTAAGATATTCATCGGTTATATCTTTTTCATATTCTCTGTTCCTTTTTGCAATATTAGCTTGAAGTACATCCACGCTCCTGTGGAAGTATACCAAAATCTCAGGTTGAGGAAATGATTGACTCAATGTAGTGTAGAGTTGTTGAAATAACTTAAACTCGCCTTCTTCAAGATTTTGTTTGGCAAATAATAAGGTTTTTATAAAAGCATAATCGGTCAGTGTAAAATCGATAAAGAGGTCTTGTGAAAGCAACTGTTTTTGTAATTGTTTGTATCGCTCAGTCATAAAAAACAATTCAACTGTAAAAGCAAAACGTTCCTGATCTTTGTAAAACAGAGGAAGGAAAGGATTGTCGTCAAACTCTTCTAAGATCAATTTGCAATTGTACTCTTCCTTGATCTTCTTACAGAAGGTAGTCTTGCCTGATCCAATGTTGCCCTCAATGGCGATAAAATTATATGGAAATTCAATATTCAATACCTATTCAAATTCAGATTTTAATCTAGTTATTTTAGTTGTATCCTCGCATTCTTCTAGTAATTCAGCGATTGTTTTATTTAGTACAGGATGGACAAAATTCTCAGCTAATTCTGCCATTGGGTAAAGTACAAAATTTCGCTTCTCCATCCATTTATGAGGAATTGTCAATTTTTCAGTATCAATAATTATATCTTCAACAAAAATAATATCGATATCTATGACTCTTGATCCCCATTTTTCAATTCTCACTCTGCCTAATTGCTCCTCAATCTTATTCACAGTCTTCAATAACTGATTTGGTGTCATATAATGTTCCACTTCTAGCGCCACATTAATAAAATCATTTTGATCTACTTTTCCCCAAGCTTTGGTTTCATAATAGGAAGAACTCCCACATATTGGACCAATGCTTTCTTCAATCATCTGAAATGCTCTAGCTATCTGTAGCTTTCGATCCCCTTTATTCGATCCTAGATGCAAATGACACTTTCCCAATTATTCAACTTTGTGCAATGATAGTGATATTGTAGAAAAAGACATATATTAATTATGGAAATATGTTGAATTAAATTTTATTGTACACTAGTTTCTTCACTTTTTTAATTAGTGTTAATTTTACAGATAGTGCATTTAATCTATTTTTGTAATAATTTTGAAATCAAATATGATCTGGGTGCATTTCAAATTGACGCATTTTACTATTGATATTCAAAAGGAAATTTATTGAAGGAAAATTAAGAAGTCAACATCATAAGGCGATTTAGCGGTTCTGCGATTTAGCGATTCTGCAAAAAGTCAATTAGGACAATTTAAAATAGAATTAATAAAACGTCATTTTGAAATGCACCCTATGATCTTAAGTACAATATAATTATTCTAATACGCAGTGGATTTTACCATACTAATAATCATAGGATTGAGTTTTTCTCTTATATTGCTAATTAAAAGGTTAAGCAATTCTCAATTTGCACTTTTGTCTGAAGTTTCATCGTTTATAATTATTGCCATAATTACTGTGGAACTTTTTTATGGATGGTTAGTTGGTTCTCACTATTACTTTAATGTTCCTTTTCTCTTGAGACTTAATTCACCATTAGTCTTTTTAATTGGTCCTTCTATTTACTTTTTAGTTTATTCACATTTACATCCTACGGTTAAATTAAAGAGCATCTCTATCCTTCATCTTCTTCCTTTTATAGCTGTAATCTTCTATTTTTTACCTACTTACTTTAGCTCTAATGCTGAGAAATTGGCTTATTTGGATAGTATGTACACCAAGCTCTCATTTGATTCTATTTTTATTGGCGGACTTCGTAGGATACATCAGATGACATATTTAATAGCTAGTCTCTTTATTGTTAGAAAAGCAAGAATGTTAAAATCTAAAATGAAGATTTCTCCATCGATTTATATTATTCTTATCGTATTTACCCTCTTACTCCTTTTCGATATATATAGATATTTTTTCCAATTCGATTTAAAAACTGGAATAATAGATGTAGTGATTTTAAGCATAATTGCAATTTATCTTGTCTTTAATCAACTTGGCAATCCCAAATCTATTAAGCTTGTCACCTCGATAGAACAAAACCAGTTGACTAAATATTCAAACCAAATAGTTCAAGCCATTACTCATAACAAGATCTATCTAAATCCAAAAATTAGTTTAAATGATTTAGCGGAAATATCTAGTCTTCAAAAACATATTGTTTCCCAGGTTATTAATCATTCTTTGAATTCAAACTTTAATGAATTTATAAACAAATATCGAGTTGACGAAGCCATTCAATTACTTGAAAATCCCGAAACCAATAATCTAACAATTAAAGCAATTTCTGAAATGGCGGGATTCAATACTGTTTCTTCATTTAATGCCAACTTCAAAAAGTTTACAGGGAAATCTCCCAAAGAGTTCAGGGCGTAAAGTTTTACCAGAATTATAATATTGGTACTATTTTATGTTTTTCATGAAGGTATTGCTGTTCGTACCCCTTATTTTTGACATCAATTCAAAACTTAAAAGAATGAATAGAATTATTCTACTTGTATTGGTTTTCTTCTGCGTGCAATTAAATGCACAAGTAGATATTCAAAATTTGCTGGAATACAGTGACTCTATTCTAAATAAAAGTATAGATGATTCTCAAGCACCAGGAGTAGTAATAGGTATAGCTACATCTGATAGTATAGTAATGCTCAAAGGATATGGATACAGTGATTTTGATAACAAGGTTCGCGTTAACCCAGAAAGTACGTTATTTCAAATAGGTTCTGTTGGAAAATTATTTACCAGCATTGCACTGCTCCAACAAGTTGAAATTGGCCGAATAGGTTTAGATGATGATGTAAATAAACTTCTAGATGGTTGGAAAATTAGAAATCCATTCCCCAAAGTGGTCACTCCATTCGATTTGTTAACCCATACTGCTGGATTTAATGATCAGAATATTAATTATCTAGTTAAAAACAACTCTGAGGTGGAATCTTTGGACATTCATTTGCCCAAAAATATGCCAAGTGTATTTATAGAACCTGGGACAGAAATCAATTATTCAAACTACAGTTATGCCCTAGCAGGTCACTTAGTAGAACTTGTTTCTGGTAATGCATTTGAAGATCAAATTCAAGCTTCTATCTTCCATCCTTTACAAATGTCATCAGCAACTTATTATCTACCTGATAATTATGAAGACAAAGTGCAATTTGCAAAAGGGTATAAAACACGAGAGGTATTTCAGAAGACAAAAATGTATCCCAGACATGCAAAACCTGCAGGTAGTGTTGTGGCATCAGGAAAAGATATGATCTCCTTCGCTCAGGCATTGCTAAAACGTGATTCTTCTATTCTTAAAAATAGTAGTTATGACCTACTTCTAAATCAGCAATTCACCAACCACCCTAAGTTGACAGGCTATACAATGGGGCTGGAAGTACAAACTTATAATGGGCATACAACTTTCGCTAAAGGAGGGAAAGTGTTAGGGTTTTTATCTGTTTTATTATTGTTTCCAGAACTTGATCTGACTATTTTTCTATCGACAAATACACAAACAGATAATCATTTTGAAAGCTACATTGTCGGTTTGAAAAATGAATTATTTAAACAAGAAAAAGTAGATACTGTAACTTTGAGTTTTGATATTGAAGAATATGCTGGTGAATACGCTAATAAGAGGGCAAATCATGAAACTATTGAGGAGTTTTTTGCGCTATTTATGAATCACTTTACAATTTATGAATCTAAATCTGGGAATTTGACTGCTTACCACAATGGTGAGTGGCATGAATATCAATACTTGGGTGATGATGTTTTTCAGGATCTCTCAACTGCGGATGGTTATATTACTTTTAAGAGAAACAAAGGAAATATTAATACCATGTACAGAACTGTAAATATTGGTGGTGTTCAAGTTCCCGCTTCGTACACTAAGCTTAGATGGACTGAACGTCCTCGGTTTTTGAATGATGAATATCCTTATGCTCTTGTTGTCATGATGTCTTACATGCTAATCCCTTTCTTATGGTTAGTCAGATATTTTATACGTAAAAAGAAACCCAAATTTCTGCAGAGCAGTTCGATTCCATTTTACTATCACGGAGTTGCTTTTATGTTTTTAGGGCTGTTCCTATGGAATATCGTAGGATTAATGATTCCAATAGTAAATCTTAAAGAACAAATGATGTTTGGACTTCCTGAATCATTAATGAAAATGAGATATTTCAATTGGCTTATGGCTGTAAATTCTATTATCCTGGTTCTTTTTTCTCTACAGCTATGGCTAAAGGGGAAAAGCACTATGCTTTTTAGAGCCTATTATACAATTTTTAGCCTGATAGCTTTATCCTATATTCTTATTCTATATCGATGGCATTTTCTTAATGTCTCAATATAATTAGAGAGTAATCCACACAGGGTTGGATAATTGATCCTGTAAATTTATAACCTAAAAAGATTTTTCATTATCATCACTTGGGTTGTTTTCCTCAAGTGTTTTGTGGGTGAGCTTAGATTTCAGAATGAGAATTCGTAAATAAAAGTTAAAATCAGAAGATAGTAAAATATTATACATACATTTGGTATGTATGTATAATTAAAATGTGATTACTCAGTATCAATTATCGAATTTGATATGACGTACCGAAGGAGTGGGAAGCATTTTTCTGGGCAATGATTTTTTGAAAACAAACACTAAATGCGATTGAATACCTAAATCATAATATGTGAGAAGAACAAAACAAGATGCAGAAATAACAAAAAGTCGTATTATGACTAATGGGGTTAGTCTTTTTCTTGAGCATGGATTCTCGGCAACTACCTTAGACCAAATAGCCGTAGCAGCAAATGTGACAAGAGGGGCGATACATCATCATTTTACGGATAAAATAGGATTAGTCAGAGCCCATAGCGAAATTGAAATAGCCGAACTGTTTGATCTACTCGAGGAATTATTTCAGGAAGATGTTACCACTCTGCAGAAAGTAAAAAATGTAATACAAGGTGTTGTTACTAACTATTATGAAAATGTCTCTTTCCGAAGGTTCATTGAACTCACTTGGTTCAAGATGGAGTACTCGCAACTTTCTTTTTTAAGAGAATCAAAAGCAGAACCAACTATCTATTTTATAAAAGAGTTTGAAAAATTGATAAAGATCGCACAAGATCAGAAAGTCATCAGACCTGAGGTCAACTCCTCAGATATTGCCATCACCATTACCAATATGATTAATGGACTCTATCGATTAGGTTATATATCACCTGATATTATGCCTTCTAAAAAAGAGGCAATGCGTCCATTCAACAGTTATTTATCATTATTACTAAATAAGTAAAATATGATAAAAAATAAATTTCTTAAAGTAATCTTACCTCTTATGGGCACCTCTAAAAACTCCTTTTTATTACAAATTGCTGCAAAAACCAATCTCTTCGTTGTCAGTCAAAATCTTTCCTCGATGCAGCTATGGCTGCGCCTGTGGAATATTTCGACTTCCGCCTTGATCTTAATTTCTTCGCTGCTTTTCATTACAAAACGAGTTAATAGAGGTGCCCTTATGTTATTGTTCTGTTCTTGTGATTCAACTAGAAAAAAAGACAATGTTGAAAAATGGAACCAGATGGTAAATGGAAATTTGTTTGGGATTAGACTAGTCTTTACAATTATACAATCGTGTTGGCAGCAGTTGCGACACATTAATAACAACTAAATTTTATAAAAATGGGATCTAAGTTTAGCTATTCAAAATTCAATATTTGTTGTTGGACAATATCCATTTTTCTTCTTTTTCACAGTAATGAAGCTTTTTCTCAAAGCAACAACAATGGCATTCGAGGTGATTCAATCGCAGTTGAGTACTTGGAATCTATGGTCAATACAATGGGAGGATTAAGAATATGGTCACAGCTTAAAAGTGTTCATTTTGTACATAGATGGTATTACTGGGATAGAGACTCATATCTCGAGAATGAAATTTTGGATTTAACTGGTCCACGATCTAGGGTAACCATGAAAAATGAAATATACTCTAGAATAAGAGCTTATAGTCCAGAGCACAAATATTGGAATATAATAAATGGAGAGTTCTGCTATACAAGTGAAGATGCTTTTAAAAATGCAATGGAAAGAGCTCCATATAGTATCTATCGAATTGCAAGAGCAGTAGCAAATGGTGATTCTAATTATGAAGTAAAACTTGGAGAAGAAGAATTTCCTGGAGCTAGACGAATAGAATTTTATGGCCCTGACAATCAATTCCATGGCTATATCGTCCTCAATGTTAAAAACGAACCACTAGTTTGGGCAACCACACAATATAAATACACATTCGGGCCTATGAAAAGATTCGGAAATCTTCGAGTTCCAAACTGGGCTGTAACTGCAAATGGGGCAGTAACCTATGAAATGATTTCATTAACAGGAGATAATCAAGTACCCGATCCTAAATTATTTATTCCACCCGCTGAATATATAAAGGATTAAGTAATGAAGTGGTTTAAAAACATAATGTTAATTCCTTTGCAAGTCATTGATCCTCATGCTGCCCACCCCCGCTGAGGCGGGGTTCCTTCCCTATTTTGACGCTGTCAAAATTGCTAGGCAAAGGTCAGTCTTATAATTTTTTCGTCACGTAGCTTTTGCTATGCTCCTTAAAAATCATTTCAATTTGAGAACCAAGCACTTACAAATCATTTTAACCTACGTTTTTAAATCACTTCAATTGAAAAATTACTGCCAACACTATTATGTTGAATTCAAAGAAAAGTCATGCTTGAAATATCATTAAATAATTTTGATCCTCCACTAGATATTGAACAAACTAAATCTAATAAAAAATAAGCTGAATGAAATATTTATCAAAAAATAGAATGAAGTATTTTAAGATATATCTTCTGATATTTTTTATTCAACAGACCCTAATTTCATGCAAGGTTAAGAATGATAAAATATCAAGTTTTGAAAGGCTCATTCAAAGCAATGAAATTCAACGTACTGCACACATGGAAAATAATGCAGAGCTTCTGGTGAGCCAAATAGCAGATTCAATGTATAGCATCTCTAATGGACAAATAGAACTTGTGTCCAACCAGGATACTAAAGAAAAATTTGAAAAATATTTTTCTTTAGTAAAGTATACCTCTTGGGACGATATCCGACAACCTATGATCGAAATTTCAGAAGATGGCAAATCTGCTTCAGTAAATTATCAAAAATGGAATACTAAAAGAAAAGGAAGAATTAGACACTATTAAACTATTGAAAGTGAAACTTTTTAAACAATAATATAATATGATGTTAACAGCCGATATAGCACTTACCTCTCAACACTTCCTTGAAACTTATGTGCGAATCCCCCAACATAATCCCTTCAAGGGAAAATACTAAAAGGTGGAAGAGTCTTTTAAGGAAATATAATAGTAGTAAAAACATAAAATAATATCATGTCCATACACCAACGATTAATGATACCTAAAATGAAAAATACAATCTTATTAATAATGATACTTTTTGTTAATGTAACCTACATGTGTAGTCAAGAAATAACACCTACAAAACCAAAACTAATTGTTGGAATTGTAGTAGACCAAATGAGATTTGATCAACTATATAAATATGAAGAGAAATATTCGGATAATGGTTTTAAAAGATTAATGAAAGAAGGGTATAATTATAAAAATGCACATTATAATTATATACCAACGGTAACCGCATCTGGCCATGCTTCTATATACACAGGAACAACACCTTCTACCCATGGAATCATTGGTAATAATTGGTATGACCGCTACAATAATATTCATATTGGAAATGTGACAGATACTACCGAAATAATAGTAGGGTCTGAAGAAGTTAATAAAAACGGGGTTTCACCTAGAAATCTATTATCTACCACTATATCGGATCAGCTTAGATTGGGCACTAATTTTAATTCTAAAGTCATTAGCGTTTCACTAAAGGATAGGGGAGCTATACTTCCAGGTGGTCACACTGCTAATGCGTCGTATTGGCATGATTGGCAAACAAGTCCAGGCCATTTCGTTTCCAGCTCGTACTATATGGATACATTGCCAAAATGGGTTAAGGATTTCAATGATTTAGGAAAATCTAGTACCTATCTAGATACAGTATGGAATACTCTTTACCCAATTGAATCTTATACTGAAAGCAGTAGTGATGATAATTCGTATGAGCGGGTGCTGAGAGGTAAAGATAAGCCGACCTTCCCATACAATTTTAGACAATTAAGAGAAACATATAGAGAACTTAATGCTGAATATCAAATGATTTGGGTGTCTCCTCACGGAAATAGTTTACTTACTGAATTTGCTGTCAGTGCAATTGAAAATGAAAAACTCGGGGAAGATGAAGTCACTGATCTAATAAATATCAGCTACTCGGTTCCTGATGTCATTGGACATACGTTTGGTTTACAGTCTATTGAGCTTGAAGATATCTATCTGAGGCTCGATAAGGACATTGAAAAATTTATAAATTTCTTGGACAGTAAAGTTGGTCGAGATCAATATGTGATGTTTCTAACTTCGGATCACGGAGCGATTCCTGTAACTTCTTATTTAAACGAACGTAATTTACCTAGCGGGATTGCAAAAATAAATGACTATAAGACTTCGCTCAAAATATACTTAGATATAAAGTATGGGGAGAATGATTGGGTCCAAGAGTTTAAAAGTGAAATGATCTACTTGAACAGACCACTAATCGCACAACACGATTTATTATTGAGTGAAGTTCAACAAATAGTTGCTGATTTTTTGCTTGATCAACATGGAATTGCCAATGTATTAACAGCTCATCAGCTCAAAATTAATGACTACAGTCGTGGAATGAAAAGTCTTGTTCAGAATGGATATCATCCTAAACGATCTGGGGACCTAATATTAACCTTCGATCCAGGTTTTATTGATAGTGCAACTTTAAATCTGAGACCTTCGGATGTAAAAGGAACTACCCATGGATCTGGTTATGCCTACGACACCCATGTTCCAGTTTTATGGTTTGGCTGTGGTATTCCAAGTGGGGAATCGACAAGAAAGATTGCAATCACTGATATTGCCCCAAGTTTAGCAATGTTACTAAACCTTCAGTTGCCAAGTGGTTCAACGGGCGAACCATTATTCGAAATACTTGAGCGTGAAAAATAAGACAAGCTTAAAAAGAAAATAAAGAATAAAGCTCTCTACCAATCATTGTGCGTAATTTTTAATTGTCTTAGTTCTTGACATATATATCTAAATAGCTTTTAAACTATTTGGTACGACTTCATGAATCAGGACGGTTTAGATTATTGTACTATTTATATTACAAACTAAATTTAAATTGTTATGAGAAAAAAAACATTTTCTTTTTTAGGCCTAATGTGTTGTGCCGCGATAGCTTTTTCGCAAAATGTATTTGTGGCAGTAGATGGAGATAATTCTAATTCTGGAACCATTGATTTACCCTATGCTTCATTTGAAGAAGCTAGTCTAAATAGAATACCAGGAGACACAATTTTTGTGCGAGGTGGTGAGTATACATCGCGTCAAAAAATTAAAGGAGCAGGAGGCGCGATCGACAATCCTATTGTAATAATGCCTTACAACAATGAGGAGGTTATTATTGACGGAACTACAGCGAGCGTAACAATGAATCAAGAATTGCTGAAGATTTACATTGATTATTGTATAGTAGATAATATCACTGTTAGGAATTCTTCTGGAAGAGGAATAGGATATCATGAAGTTTCAAACATTACTATAAAGAATTGTACCATACATGATGTTCAATATCGAGCAATTGGAGGATATGCGCATTATGTTACCATTGAAGGCAATGAAATATATAATGCGATGATGGCTAACGAAAATGGTAGTATTTGTAATAATGGAGATTGCAATGGAGGAGGGTGGAGCCCAGCCATTAATGCTCGTTCTAATTATCTGACCAACATCCCTTCAACTAATATAGTCATCAGAAATAATAATATTTATGATTGTTGGGGTGAGGGTATGAATATTGTTAATACGATTGGTGTTTTAGTTGAAGGCAATACAATCAGCAATACATTTAGTGTTGGTATATACGTAGATAAAGCAAAAGATGTTGTAGTAAAAGATAATTTTGTTTTTATGAATGACGATCTTTATAATAGACCGGATAGGAGCTATCCTGCAAATGGAATTTCACTTTCCAATGAAGCGGTATTTCATGAATTTAGCCCACAAGTAAGCAATGTTTTAATTTATAATAATATACTAGCGGGATGTGGAAGAGGAATAACATATTTTCAAGATAGCCAAAACACAGAACCTGAAAATACGTACACCAATATTGGTATTTATTATAATGTCATTTATGCTCCAGTAGATAGGGCTTTTCGAATTGCAGAGGTTGGGCCTGAGTTTCCTGCACCTTCATTTGCTTATTTAAAGAACAACATTATTTTTTCCGTTGAAGACCAGCCCTCATTTTTTCCCCAAGCAAGTCTATGGGACATTTCTCACAATAATTGGATAGATAGCATTCCTGAATTTGCAATGGATGTAAATAGTTTTACAGGAACACCATACTCAGTTGCACCAGATTTATCGATTGAAGATCAATCACAATATTATTTACAAGCCGGGTCTAATTGTATTGGAGCGGGTACTCCTATTGTTGGAGTCACAACTGATATTTTAGGTGCTTTTCGTGATAGTTTAACCCCAAGTGTAGGAATACATGAATACGCATTAGAGGGTTCTCCAATAGCCAATTTTTACGCAGGTTCAACGAATTCTCAAATAAATGAGGTAATAAATTTTACTGATTCCTCAATTGGAGGTCCTTCCTCTTGGCTATGGAATTTTGGTGATGGAAATACATCAACTATGCAAAATCCATCTTATTCATATACAGATATTGGAAGTTATACGATTTCCCTAACAGTTAATAATGAAACTGGGACTGATATTGAAACAAAAACCGCTTACATATTAGTTACAGATAATACTTCAGGATCAGTATCTGTTTCTGTGATTGATGGTGATGACGATGCCGAAGAAGATAGAACAGATGGAAGCATGTCAAGAAACAGTTCTGATCTTGAAATAGGGAATGACGGTGGAGATCATCAGTATGTGGGGATTAGATTTCAAAATGTAGAAGTACCAAAAGGAGCTAACATTTCAAATGCCTATCTTAAATTCAAAGCTAAAGCGACAGATTCAGGAGCCATGACTATATTTATTGATCAGGAAGATGCGGGTAATACACTCACATTTACCTCTGCTCAAAATGATATTTCAAATCGGCAATTGACGGAAGAACCAGTTTCATATGTGCCAGAAAATTGGTCAGCAAATCAAACATATTATTCAGCAGATATTTCTTCATTGATTGAAAGAATCATTAGAGAAGATGGAGATTGGGGGAATGGGAATGCAATGACATTTGTATTATGGAGTGAATTAGATCATACAATTGAGAGGTCCTCATATTCTTTTAATGGAGGATATTCAGTTATTTTAGAATTTGACTATTCGTTATCCACAACAGTTATAGCAGAGTTCCAAGCAGATAAAACAATTGCACTTAATAATGAGGCCATTCAGTTTTCTGACATTTCGACTGGTGACCCAGAATCGTGGTTGTGGGATTTTGGAGATGGAAGCACTTCAACATTACAAAACCCTACTCATACCTATACAACTGTTGGAATCTATTCTGTTTCATTAACTGCAACTAATGCAAATGGATCAGACACAGAAACAAAAGAGAATTACATTATGGTATCGGATCCACCTGCACCAATAGCGGAATTTGGTTCTTCTAATACCACAATTTCTATTGGAGGAAATATTGATTTCACTGATCTTTCAACAAATAATCCTCTATCATGGTTATGGGATTTTGGCGATGGGAATACATCAATTTTGCAAAATCCATCTCATACTTACTCTACTTTAGGAAACTACACAGTTGCCTTGACTGCAAGTAATCCATTTGGTTCAAACACTGAAACAAAATTTGATTATGTCAATGTGAATTCTGGTTCAGGATCTGTTTCAGTATCAGTCATAGACGGTGATGATGATGCAGAAGAAGACAGAACCGGTAATAGTATTGGCGATATGTCAAGAAATAGTGGTGGCTTGGATATTGGAAACCAAGGGGGTGTTAAGCAATATGTAGGCATAAGATTCCAAAATATTATAGTGCCCCAAGGCGCCGTTATTTCAAATGCAAAATTAATATTTACAGCAAGAGCTAATGATGATGAAATTATGTCGATTTCTATTGATCAGGAAAATAGCGGAAATACATTAACATTTAGTAATGACTATGATGATATATCTGATCGAATATTAACCGGTAATCCTATAGTATATGCGCCAGAAGCTTGGGTAAAAAATCAAACTTATGCATCTACAGATATTTCTCAATTAATACAAGAGATAGTAGATGTAGGTGGAAATTGGGAAAGTGGAAACGCCATGACGTTTGTGCTTTGGAGCGATTTGAGCCATAACGATGAAAGAGTTGCGTACTCTTATAATGGTGGTACGCCAGTCAAGTTAGAATTTGATTATTCGTTACCACCTTCAGCTCAGATTCTCGCAAGTGAGGATTCTAGAATTAAAGAAAACATGCAAGTTAAGGTATATCCAAACCCATCAAAAGGTATCATTAATGTTGATATTTCTCTACTTAAAAATTTGGCCGTAGATATTTCAATATATGATGTTCACGGACGCCTTTTGCATCGGAAAAAACTCAATAAGGATCATTTGGATAATATTGAACTTGAATCAAATCGACTTGTAAATGGAGTATATTTATTACAACTTAAAATTCCAGGGAGAAACATGGTGTTAACAGAACAAATCATTATTTCTAAGTAAATGTATAATGGCAGGTAAAGGAACTATGGAACAGAAAACATTTCCAAATAAAGCGGAAAATTAGGGAATATTGTGATTGATCGAATGGAGCGGAAAGGGTTTCTTCGACTGGGATGTCGTTTATTAAACCTTAGAAATGATTTGCTACTACGAGCCTTCATAATGTGATTCACAAAGTTGGATGATGACGAAGTATTTATAATATTCTTTTTTGTTCATTAATTGATACTGAAATACTTCCTTTGTTTACCTGTATTTGTGTGACAATAATTTTATATTTGCATTTTTTAAACGATAAAAAATTAAATCATGAAATTATTAAACACGATAGCCGTATGTCTATTTTTTTCTTTAATCATTATGTCTTGCGGAGATGATGATCCGATGGATGATCCTGCAGTAAAAGGATTGGATGGTGAATGGAAGGTTACTTCATTGACTGTTGACTTAACATCTACGATTAGTGCTGTTGGAATTAACCTTTCAACTACTTCTGTAGGAAATGGTAAGGATTTAGATTATACACTTAATCTGGACAATGGAAATTTTACAACAATGGGTTCATATGGTTTAGAGCTTTCTACAACAACATCATCTGATCCAATTCCTAATGTAGTTAGCCAATCTTATACTGATGTTAGTGGATCTGGAACATATACCAATACGGATGATGAAATAACTGTAAATGGACAATTATTTGATTTTGAAGTAGATGGCGTTTCATTTACACAAATGACTGGACCAGCAACTGCTAGTTATACTGTTGATGGAGATGTATTGACGGTAACTCAGGATGAAGAAATGACTACTTCGACTTTGGGAGTTGAGAGTATTGTTCAGATGAAAAGTGAATCAGTTTGGGCAAGACAGTAGTATAAAGATTACATTAATAAAAAATATCAAAGGCAGTTGAAGAAAATTGGCTGCCTTTGTTTTATTATATCATTTCATTTTGAACCCATATTGGCTTTTAGATTTGATAGAGCTGAATAGATAATACGCGATTTGTATTGTCATTCTGAGCGAAGTCGAAGAATGACAATGCTTTAAATCGCATTAATTTCGACCAAAGTGGAGAAATCTAGCTCTTGATGTAATAAAATGGTGGATTTCTCCACTTCGGTCGAAATTAAAGTAAAGATATACTCCTTGATTCTTCGACTCCGATGAATCTTCGCTCAGAATGACAAGGAGTGCCCGACTGCGCTGGCGCTTCGCTCAAGATGACAAGGAGCTTATTTTCTTAAGAAAGTGCAATTTGTGATACACACAAATGGAAGGTGTGTATCACAAATTGCATAAAAAGTAAATCATAATTGCTTGTATAGTTTTTAACATTGTTATTCTGACCGAATGTAATGAGGTGAAGGATTAACATGTTTTCAGATCTCGAATTTCGACCGAAGTGGACATAGGCGTCAACCTAAGAATTTAAAATATATGTATATTTTATGTATAAATAACTGTACAATAGCTTCTTAAGCTAAATTTGTTCAATTATTTAGTTGAAAGCACAACCTAAAAGAGAGCATAGCCATGCCGCTAAACTGTGGGTTGCGGGAGCGGCATTCGCAGTTTAGCCTTTTTAGCGGCTTGATTTCTTTGGTTCGTTTCTTCATCAAGGAAGAAATGAACGCTCGTCGTGGCGAGCGAACATATTCGTTTGAAAGTGAATGTTTTATTATTAACCACCAATTTATATATATATATCATAATATGCAGAATATCAACTCCTTATAGGTCTAGAAGTTAAAAAAGATATTTACTAATTTTTAATTCTAAACACCTTAAACTCTACAATGAATAACGTCTTTTAATTAAAGCAAGGAGGTTTTCTGGGTTACATTTCATAATTATAATTATAAATGAAAATGAATAATTTACACATTTGAAATAATCATATATTAATATGTTAGGTTGACGCCTATGCGTAGTGGAGAAATCTAGCTCTTGATGTAATAAAATGGTGGATTTCTCCACTTCGGTCGAAATTAAAGTAAAGATATACTCCTTGATTCTTCGACTTCGATGAATCTTCTCTCAGAATGACAAGGAGTGCTCGACTGCGCTGGCGCTTCGCTCAAGATGACAAGGAGCTTATTTTCTTAAGAAAGTGCAATTTTTGATACACACAAATGGAAATTGTTTTAGGTGTTTGACATATTTTTATATATCTTTGATTGTCCCCTTTTTCTACTTGCACTATTATTAATTCTAACCAATGCAAAACATGAAAAAGACAACCGACTTCATTTATTTCCTAGCTTTTTATTTGGACAACAACTACTCAAATTAGAGGATTGTAGTTTTAATGAATATGAAATAAACGATCATCAAGATTCTGACGAAGATGGCAATGTATGCGAAGCTAAATTCATAATTTCGAATTCTGCTTACTATACTGATAATATGGAATGTGCACTGTCTAGTATTAAATGGACGGTAACAGTAGACATAGAGAATGATGGGACTATTGATATCGAATACAGTTCCAGCCTTCCTCAAGGTGATATTACTTTAGATGATACAAATGGCAATGGGATTCCAGATCTCTATATTCCAATGACGATAAGTAATGAAATTCAATATATTAAGCTTCCAGATATAGACGGACCTAACAGCAATCATAAGATTACCTGGGCAATCTCTGATGATTGTGATTTAGGAGATTTGTGTGTGACAAACTTTTCTGTTGTAGATAAGAAAGCGCCTACACCTTATTGTTTATCATTTGCACCTATACCTTATGATGGTTTTGAAACTTTTATCAATGCTGAAGATTTTAATTTAGGTTCTTTTGATAATTGTACGGATCAGGAAAACATTAGAGTTTCTTTTAGTGGTAACAGTATAGTTGCGACGAGAGAAATTACATGTGATGATGTAATTAATTCACCTCTAACAATTAGAATTTATTTTTGGGATGATTATGATAATAGAGATTATTGCACTGTTTTTTTAGGTGTAACTCCAAAAGGATTAGGGTTCAGTTGTTTACAAGAAATAGAAGTTTTTAGTATAGTGAAAGATTGTAAAGGTGAACCAATGAAGGGAGTAGAAGTAGATCTCGATGCTAATTTAGTAGAATTTCCTATAACTAGAATAACCGATTCAGAAGGAAGATACTCTTTTGGAGGAGTACCAAATAATATTGATTATACCTTATCTGCATCTTTTGATGATAATTATTTGAATGGTGTTTCTACACTTGACCTTGTTAAGATTGTAAGACATTTGTTAGGCTTACAACCTTTTACAAATCCTTATAAGATAATTGCTGCGGATGTCAATGGAGATTATCATTTAAAAGTGAATGATGTTGTAACCCTGAGAAAATTAATATTAGGTATAATAACCGAAATTCCTGATTCTCCAAGTTGGAGATTTATAGATGCAGATTTTGAATTTGAGGATGATTTGAATCCGTTTGCTACTTTATTGTCTTCAAATGAAAATCCATTTACTATTGAATTTAAGGACTTTAATCCTGATGGGTATGATTTTATTGGGATTAAGGTTGGAGATATTAATAATTGAAGTTTTCCATCAGAGAATTCTCCATTGTCGAAGACACTAATTAAAAAAGAGTAGAGCCATGCCGCTAAACTGAGGGTGCGGGAGCAGCATTCGCAGCAAAGCCTTTTTAGCGGCTTGATTCTTTTGTTTCGTTTTCTTATCAAGAAGAAAATGAAAGCCAGTCGCGGCGAGCGACCATATATGTTTGAAAGAATATACTTCATTATTAGCTACAATTCGATACATGCATAATAAATTGAATATCAATAATGTATTTACTGGAAAACTTTAGTTAATAATTGAATTTTATTATTTATAGTAAGACTTTTTTTTACTTAAAGTATATAGTATGTTTTTCAACTAATCTTTGTCTTTCCAGATAGGACTTCGTTTTTCTCTTAGATTTGTGAGTAATAAAAAACAATAAATTATAGTTACTACTGTTTATTGTTGACTAAAATAATAATTAATGTCCAGAAAGGAATTTGTGAAATTGTGTGGGATCCTTGGCGTAAGTATTCCATTTTATACTTCTTTAAGTTCTTGTAGTAAAGATGATAATATCGTGCCCAATTTCGAAGGTAAAGTAATTATAATAGGGGCAGGGGCAGGAGGTTTATCTGCAGGATATTTACTTCAACAACAAGGTATTGACTTTGAAATTTTGGAAGCTTCTACGATTTATGGAGGTAGAATGAGAATAGATACAGAGTTTGCGGATTTCCCCATTCCATTAGGAGCGGAATGGTTAGAAACAGATACAAATATATTTCAAAATATTGTTAACGATTCTTCTGTCCAAGTGAATGTTGAAACAATTGCAGATGCACCAGACCGTAAGTTTGTGAATGGCTCTTGGTACAATTTTTTTGAAGAATATATTGTCCCTTCCATTTCAACTAAAATAGTATACAATTCAATTGTACAATCTATTGATTATTCTGGTGACCAAGTTGTTATTTCTACACAGAATGGAGAATATAAAGCCGACAAAGTGATTGTTTCAGTTCCAATTAAAATTCTTCAAGATGGAGATATTAATTTTAGTCCAATCCTACCACAAGATAAATTGGAGGCCATAAATGATACAATCATTTGGGAAGGCTTTAAAGCCTTTTTTGAATTCTCTGAAAAGTTTTATGATGACGATTATCAATTCCAAATTAGCCCTGCGAGCGATGGAGAAAAGATCTATTATAATGCAGCCTTCGGTCAAAATACGACCAAAAATATTATTGGACTATTTGTAGTTGGAAAACCAGCATTAGATTTCACGTCATTATCGGACAGTGAGTTAAAGGACTTTATACTTAACGAATTGGATGGAATTTATTCCAATCAAGCAACCCCAAGTTATATAAAACATATTGCGCAAAATTGGGATAAAGAACCATTTATTAAAGCTGGTTATATGACAGATAATGCCGATGGCAGTACAATAAAAACAATCAGTAAATCCGTATCCAATAAAATATATTTTGCGGGAGGCGCATACACTGACGGTGAGGACTGGGTATCAGTTCATACAGCGGCTCAGTCAGCTAAAACCGCAGTAACTGAGATAGTAAATTAATAACCGCTCACCACAGCACCAGATATCATCTTATATCTCTCCTTCGTATAGAGACGCGAGATATCATTATGCCAAAAAAAGAAACAAAGAAATAAAGGCTGTACCTAGTTCTTTACAAGATTAACTGATCATCACAGATGTGCTGGTGATCGCCAGCAAAGGAAGTAACGCGAAAGCTAAAGGTAGCTGAATTGCCAATCCTAAATACTAAACTGGCCAATGCTGTTAATGGCCTCCTTTGACATGCCGATCAGAGTGGAGGGATAATAATGCTTGTAATGAAAAGTAATTTCGACCAAAGTGGAGAAATCTCGCTCATTCAATATAGATACCTTATTTAAAAAAATGACATCGTGAAATTCACATCATGATTTTAAGATAGTGAAAAGTCCACTTATTTATGTACCTTTAATTGTCCCCTTTTTCAACTTGCTCCTTTATTAATTCAAACCAATGCAAATAATGAAAAAGACTAACTTCTACTTTTATTTCTTTCTATTTCTATTTCCTAACTTTTTAAATGGACAACAAGTTCTCAAATTGGAGGATTGTAGTGTTCATGAATTTGAGGTAAACGACCATTCTGATTCTGATGGCGATGGCATTGTTTGTGAGGCAAAAATTCAACTTACAAATTCTGCATACTATCAGGATGATAATGTATGTGAACTTTCAAACATTAAGTGGACCGTAACGGTAGATTTATGGAATGATGGAGATATTGATGTCGAATATAGCTCAAGTCTGCCTTCAGATGATATAACTTTGGACGATACCAATGGAAATGGAATTCCAGATTTGTATATTCCTATGACGACAAGCAATGAAATTCAAAATATACAGCTTCCAGATATAGAAGGTCCAATGAGTAATCATAAAGTTACATGGAAAGTTACAGATGACTGTGATTTAGGAGACTTGTGTGCAACAAATTTTACAGTTGAGGATCGGAAGGGACCTACACCTTTTTGTGTATCCCTTAGTACAGTGGTTTATAATGGTTTTCCAACTGAAATTTATGCCAAAGATTTCAATGTTGGTGTTTTTGACAATTGCACAGATAATGAGAATATTCGAATTTCGTTTAGTGGAGAAAGCGTAATACCTAGTAGAGAAATCACTTGCGACGATGTACTCAATTCTCCGGTCGTACTTGAAGTTTACTTTTGGGATGAATCTGACAATATTAATTTTTGTACTGTTTTTTTGACTGTAACCCCTGAAGGCTACGGGAATAGTTGTATAGAAGAAATTGAAGTTTTTGGTGTGGTGAAAGATTGTAGAGGTAATCCTATGGTAGGAGTAGAAGTATATATCGATGCTAATTTGCTAGAATATCCTAGGTCTGACTACACTGACGCAGAAGGACAATATTCTTTTGGGTCTCTGCCATATAATATTGATTATACCTTATCAGCATCTTTTGATGGTAATTATTTGAATGGTGTCTCTACACTGGATCTTGTGAAGATAGTCAGGCATTTGATAGGAGTAGCACCTTTCACTAATCCATACAAAATAATTGCTGCAGATATCAATGGAGATTATCATGTGAAAGTGCAGGATATTGTAACTCTTAGGAAATTAATATTAGGTATAATAAGCGTAATCCCTACTTCCCCAAGTTGGAGATTTATAGATGCAGATTTTGAATTTGATGATGATTTGGATCCGTTTGCAACTTTATTATCTTCCTATGAAAATCCATTTATTATTGAATTTAAGGACTTTGATCCTGAAGGGTTTGATTTTATTGGGATTAAAGTTGGGGATGTTAATGAATGAAGTGATGGATTATTAATGTAATTTTTCTTATACCTATTCATATTGGTTATGCCGAACACTTATGAAATTAATATGTAAATTACTTTGCTGATATTTTTAAGATAATGAATTAGGTAATGAGATTCCTTTCTGAACTTTGTATGTAAAATTGAAAATTTGTTTTTCAATTAATCATTGTCTTTCCAGACGGGACTTCGTTTTTTTCTTTGATAAAAAAAGAAGCAAAAAAATCAAGGCTTTACCCAGTTTTTAACGCATTTTGAATCACTATTTTCCTAAACTCAAAAAACTCGGATTATGAATCTGTTTTCAATTGGACTATTTTGGTATTCAAATATTTATGATTTAAATTTTGTTTGAAAGTCCTCATACAGTTTTGAGTTTTTAACATGACTGAGTGATCATCGAAGATGTGGAAGTGATAACTTCCAAAGGAAAGAACGCGACAGCGATGGGTTGCCAATTCAAAATACTAAACTGACTAATGCCAATATTGCCTTTGAGATATCTGAAAGAAGCTTTCTATGAATTTTGGATTATCCTTGATTTTTTTTACCAATCAATAGGTTTGTAATCTTTTAGAAATTGGCCGCACCAATGTTTGCCAGTATTTGCGCCATCGATGAAAGGGTCGCAAATTCTGGCAGCTCCATCGACAATGTCAAGGGGTGGTTGGAAGTCGTGAACTTCTTCTTTGAATTTTGAAAGTTGTGCGGGGTCTTCGTCGGTAACCCAACCTGTGTCTACTGCGTTCATGTAGATGCCATATTCTGCTAATTCGCCAGCGGAGGTGTGGGTCATCATATTTAAGGCAGCTTTGGCCATATTAGTGTGTGGATGGCGAGATTCTTTTTTGAATCTGTAGAATTTTCCTTCCATGGCTGTGACATTGACGATGTGTTTCTTGCCCGTATTGTCCTTCTTCATGAGTTCGACTAATTTGTTGATGAGGACAAAAGGGGCGACGCTGTTGACCAATTGTACTTCCAGCATTTCGGACGGATTGATTTCTCCGATTTTTAAACGCCAACTGTTAGTTGTTCGCAGATCAACTTGTTGTAAGTCGGCATCCAGTTTTCCTTCTGGGAATACTTCTTTGGCTTCTAAGGATTCATCATACGAGTAGGGGATTTGTGATAACTGCGCAGATGATCGGATGCCAATTCCTGGGCCTTTACCATGCCATACCACAGGAAGAGCTTCTTCGTCTGCCAAATCATGAGGAGTCATCGAGATCAATTCTGTTTTGAACTGCTCGTGATTATGTAGGAGATTTTGTGCTTTATCATCTAAATTTGTCGCCGGTGCCAATTCACTATTCATCAGATGGCTGTAAAAACCAGGAGGGCGGCGTACAGTTTGGGCTGCATTGTTCATGATTATATCTAGTCGCTCATACTTACTAGCTATATACGTGGCGAATATTTCTACACTAGGAATATGCCTCAGATCAAGTCCATATATCTGTAATCGATCTCCCCATTTTTTGTATCCTGGTTCTTTAGAATATCGAATGGCAGCATCTACTGGAAATCGGGTAGTAGCTATGACAGTTGCTCCTGATTCTAGCATCATCAAAGTAGCTTGATATCCAATCTTGAGTCGAGCACCCGTGATGAATGCCACCTGACCACTCATGTCAGCTCTTTGAAAACGTTTGTGGTAGTTGAAGTCTCCACAATCCAGACACATGGCATCATAGAAAAAATGGAGCTTAGTATATTCTGCCTTGCATACATAGCAGTTTCTTGGAGCGCTCAATTCTGCTTGCTCTTCATGTGGATTTGGTGGTGCGATTTGTATTGGTGCCGTGAATATGTCAGCTTCTCTTACTGATCGGATGCCTGTCAGCTTTCGGAGTTCTTTATCTTGGTTTCGGAGTGCTTGTTTTTTGTTTTTGCGTCTTGTTTTGGCTCTGATTTGGAGTTCTTCTTTTGTGGGGCGGGAGAGCTTGCCTGCAGCTAAGAGGAGGGCTCTTTTTTTATCTTCGGGGATGTCTTTTAATTGGTGACCATGGGCTAGGAGGTGTTCTAAGCCTTGGATGAGTTGTGCGATCTGTTCGGGTGATAAATTTTTGTCTGCCATAATTGGCGGCAAAAGTAGTGATTTGTTTGTAAGTTACATTTGAATATGAGGTGTTGTAATGTTTTATTTTTTTAAATATTGTTTTTGTTTACATTTCTTTAATCTCATTTTTAATTTTTTAATTAAAAATAAACCTTTGCTTACTTGCTTAATTACTTACTTTATTAAATCATATCAACCAAATCTTTATCAATATCTGAGGTACTATTTATATAATTTTTCGTGAAATGTAATCGATTTTGTATATACTCAATATAAGCCTCGGTTACTTCATTTATTTTAGAATTATTAAATAATTTAGACAAATATGGGGTGATTTCACCATTAAATAAAATTGCTAATTCTAATTTCATAGGATGTTCTAGTTGGTTTTTAATCTTGTTAAAATTAGCAGTTAACTCAACCTTGTTGGAAATGAAATATTTCAAATTAAATAATATAGTGTGTTGAATAGATGAATACAATTCTCTCGTATAATCTTGATGAAGAATTAAATTCTTATAAACATCTCGTCTTATAAAGAGGTTTACCATATCATCATAATAGACACCCTTTCGTTCTTTTTCATTTAGCTCCAATAGCTCAATAATTTTATTAGGATGATATCTAAAACCTATTCCATCACAAAGAAATAGAATATATGAATCTCTAGTTTTATCTAAGTTTTTCGGGTAAATTATGCTATTCAAATGTTCTAAAATAGGAAGCTCAAAATGTTTTCTATAATTCAAAGTATCCATTTCTTCAAGTAGTGAAAGTAGATTTTCTATTTCTCTTATTGGACCTCTACTGTCAATATATTTATCAATAATTTTTTCATATACTCTTTTATTTTCATCGGGGCTTAGTTCTTTGATGAATCTACATGCAAAATATTCTTGCAATGATCTGTGTGCAAATGCAAATTCACCATCATCATCAGTCCATATTGCAACAGCAGATTTTAAATCTTCTATGAAATGATTATTATTTATTTTTAAATGCAAATACTTTGATTTTATTAGCTTTAACTTTTCAAATATATAGACTTTGTCAAAATTGAATTTATTTTCAAAATATGAGAGATAACTAAATATTTTAAGGATTAATTCAAATTCTTCTTGTGATAAGTCACATGTTTTTTCTCTAACAAACCCTAACTTAGATTTTGAATCATGTTCAGAAAATAGTGCATTAATTACTCTACCATAAAATATGTGTTTTTTGTCAGGAATAGAAGCATTGCTTTGGAATGTCAATATGTAAAGAGATAATAATAATGGATTCTTTAAAAAGCTCATTATGTATTTAGACTTATTAGAAGTTATTGATTGTTCAATTTTTTTTGCTACTTCCTTTTCATTTGGCAATTGTTTATAAACAAATCCTTGAATTTCGCTATTTTTTAAATCAAGATCTTTCATTTTTAAATTAAGAAATAAAGGGAGGTGTTCTATATTCGAATAAGGCCTTGTAGTTAAAACAAATTTATTCTCATGGTACTTATTGACAAATTCCATTAATTTTTTAGAAACTTTTTTCTTTGTAATGGAATCCAATTCGTCATACCCATCTAAAAAAAACACGAACTTACCTTTTACCATCAACCTATCTAGAATGTCATGATTTACTGAGATGTTGTATTGATTTATTGTCTCGATTATATATTCTTCTAATTTTCCTTCTCGTTCGTTTAAATACCTTAGTTCAACTAATAAAGGAATTCCTAGATTTTCTTTTATACAATTTAGAAATAGGTGTTTACTCAAAGTACTCTTCCCACTTCCAGCGTCTCCTATTATCGTAAGATAATTTGAATGGCAAAAGAGTTTCTTAATACTATCTGTCAAGATAATTTCAATATTACCATCCTTATTTTTCTTAGTTAATTTTAAAGGATAGTATATGTCATATAAGTATGTTGGAGTGTTTCCTCTAAGTAAAGTCTTGACTTTTGAATATTTTTCTTGTTGATTATTTAAATATTTCTTTAATCCTTTTCCAATAAATTGTTTTGCTTCATCATATAATTTATCATATCCTTCATCAAATAAACCTTTTAACTCTTGGATTAATGCTTTTGTGAATCCATTCACTAATGATTCTAAAACTTTTTCTTGCATTTTAATTTTATTTAATGACTTGATGTACCACCTTGGAAATTGCTAAAAATATCAGTTAATGAATTTGACTATTTAAACTGATGTTTTAAAAAGTTAGTCTAAATAATAAATATACCAAAATATTAATATAAGATAAATTACTCATGTGAAATCTTAACAATTATGTGCAAATAGAAGTGTTATAGTAACTAAGATTTCAAATTTATTAGCAAGATTACTATCAAATAAATTCAATTGGAAACTTTTTTTATTTTCGTTTTTTGTTTTAAGCGAATACATTTATATCGTAGTATTAATACATCGAAAACTGTTCTGAATTTAAGTAAAACAACTAGAGTCAATGTATCCCAAACCACCTTAATAATGTTAATACGTAAATCTACGCACGTTTTAAGTAAAACTACGTAATATCATAAGATCAAGGAGTAAGAGTAAGTTAATGTGTTGATAGTTAATTAAATAGAGTGTCATATTAAAAATAGAGACCATTCTCAATTACGACAAAGCGTGCAATGGTTTACACAAAGCCCACAAAATTATTTACAGACCTCCTCTCTAACTAAAAATAATATAAATCAAGATCACAATCACACAAATCACCCCACCCACAGGCTTCACCAATCTCCATGGATCAATATCAACCTGCTCAGTATACTTCTGAACGAATGGCTCCGTCCTAGGACTAAAGTGACCAATGGCCAACATGATGATAGAGTTCAATACAAATAAAATCGCCATGACATGCAGAAAGTGTGGATACTCTCCTCCATTCCCTTCGAAGTATGGTTTCATAATGAATTGACTGATACTATAGAGAATAACACCTGACGCTAATCCAATTTTCGCAGCTTTGGCTGGTACATATTTGGTCAAAAATCCAATTATGATTATTGTCAAGATTGGAATAGAATAACAGCCGTTTACTTCTTGTAAATAACCAAATAGGCCATCTGGTGCATTGGCAATAAACGGAGCGATAAACATGGCTAAAATAGCTAAGATGATTCCGAATGTTTTACCTGCTTTAACCACAGTTTTTTCATTCGCATCTTTATTGAAATGTTCTTTATAGATGTCTAGACCGAATAGAGTAACTGAACTATTCAAGGCACTATTGAATGAACTTAAAATGGCGCCAAAAATTACCGCTGCAAAGAACCCAAGTAGGGGAGCAGGCAATACTTCTTTTACCAAGGTAGGGTATGCTTCATCTCCATTTTCTAAAGTGCCAGCAAACATATGGAATGCTATTATTCCTGGAAGGACAACAATAAGAGGTCCTAATATTTTTATAAAACTTGCGAGAATCAATCCTTTTTGTCCTTCTTTCAAGCTTACTGCACCTAATGCACGTTGAATGATCGCTTGATTGGTTCCCCAATAGAATAGTTGAACCAACATCATACCTGTAAATATGGTAGCAAAAGGCACTGAAGAATCACTGTCTCCAATAGCATTAAATTTTTCTGGGTGATCCGTAGTTAAGGTCGAAATACCATCGAAGATACTTCCATCACCAATTGCTATCAAACCAAATACTGGAATCATCAAACCACCAATTAATAAACCTACAGCATTGATTGTATCTGATACTGCAACAGCTTTCAATCCACCAAAGATGGCGTAGATCGAACCTATCAAACCAATACTCCAAACACATATCCAGATAGAGGCTGTCTTACTGACGCCCAACATTTCTGGTAAATCGAACATTGCTGTGAATGCAACAGCCCCAGAATATAGAACGATGGGTAGCAATACGACTACATAACCTGAAAGGAATAATCCTGAAACTAGCGTTTTGGTCATCGTATCATATCGCTCTTCTAAGTATTGTGGGACGGTACTTATTCCTCCTTTTAGATATCGGGGTAATAACCATATTGCGGTCACCACCATAGCTATAGCAGCTAAAGTCTCCCAAACCATGACTAAAATACCTTCATTATACGCCTGTCCGTTGAGACCAACGATCTGCTCTGTAGATAGATTTGTCAATAATAGTGATCCTGCGATTACAACTGCTCCAAGACTTCTACCTCCTAGAAAATATCCATCAGCACTGGACTCATCTGTAGTTCGAGTTGAATAATAAGCGATAAATGCAACCAATAATGTGAAAGCTAAAAAAGAAATAATACCAACCATGTTTACTTATTGTATTTTGTACGTTAAGTCCAAGGTATTAAAATGTATTTAAGGAGAGTAGGTATTGGGAGATTAATAATTTAAAAAAGGCTAATTGGGTCGTGTTCGTTTAACCGCTAAGGGCTCGAAGGAGGCGCGAAGTACACAAGGCTAGATGTTGATTTGTTTTGTGAACTTAGTGAAAACCGTCGTGATTTTGTGGTGAATAAAAAATTAAACTTTATTAGGAAACTCTACCATGAAATGATAACCAACGCCTTTCAATGTCATTATCTTAACAGACTCATCTTCGAAGAGATAGCTTCTCAATTTACGAATGTATACATCCAGATTTCTACTGTTGAAGTATGAATCATCATTCCAGACTTTCAATAAAATCTCTTTTCTTTCTAAGGTAGAATTGATATTATCACAAAGCAATTGAAGGATTTGGCTTTCTTTATGAGAGAGTCTTTTGATGTTTTGTGCTGTAGAAAGTTGATGTTTTAATGGATGAAAAGAATAGACATTACCAATGTTGATAGCAGCATTTTTATTTTGTTTTGGTTTACTTCCTTTTGAAATATTCATCAAGTTTAGAATCCTCACTTGGAGTTCTTCCATACTGAATGGCTTTTTGATATAGTCATTGCCACCGGATTGAAAACCTTCAACTAAATCGTTGGTTTGGCTCTTTGCCGTAAGGAATATGATTGGGACTTTTTGATCTATTTTTCGAATGTCTTTTGCAATTTCATATCCATTTTTGGATGGAAGCATAATGTCAAATATGCATATGTCAGGTTTGATATCTTGAAAAGTCTTATCAACGTTTCTACCATCTGGAAGATGAATGACTTCATGACCAATCCTCTCTAAACTTTCTTTGACAATTTTAGCCAGAAAAACTTCATCTTCAACATATAATATTTTATACATCAGATACTGATTTTGGTAATGTGATCGTAAATGTAGAGCCTTGATTTATAGAGCTTTCGACTTCAATTTTGCCACCATGTTTATGAACTACATTTTGGACATAATTCAATCCTAATCCATGTCCTTTTACATCATGAAGATCATCGTTAGGCACCCTGAAGAATCGGTCGAATATTTTGTTTTGATACGCTTTAGGAATGCCTTGTCCATTATCTTTTATGGTGAGAACCAAATTACTTTGTGTTTCCATTAAATATATTTCGATTATTGGATCAGAAGGGCTGTATTTTAATGCATTGTCAATAATATTATGTATCACATTTGACATATGCAATTTGTCACCTAGGATAAGTGGATTATCTATATTATTGTGGAATTCTATTTTTGCATCTCTTTCTTCCAGCTGCAATTTCATAGAGTTGATTGTGTCTTGAATGACCGTTTCAAGATTTACTACGTCAGAATTAAGAGCAGATTGATTTGAATCAAAACTTGCAATGTTTAAGACCTTATCCACCAAAAGTGAGAGTCGTGATATTTCACTTCGAGATATATCTATATACTCTTTTGTTTTCTCCTTGTCTTTTACCATATCAAAATTGGAGATGGCTTCAAGAGCTACTCCTACAGTCGCAATCGGTGTTTTTAGCTCATGAGTCATGTTGTTTATGAATTCATTTTTGACTACAACCAACCTATTTTGCTTTATCCAATTTCTCAATAATGTCCAAAAAGCTAAGCCGATTATTCCCAAAAGGAAAAAACTAAATAGCATTGTCGGAATCATTTTTTTGAAAATAAATACCTGATATTTTTGCAGATCAACTATCCAGTCTGTAAATCCAAAACCACTTGATTTATATATGACCCGCAGACCATCTTCTTGAGCTGAAGGATCTTTTACAATATGAAAAAGGTTGGGTAAATTATTACTAATGAGTTTTTCTTTGAAAAGTGCATATGTTTTGTCGACACTGGTATTTGTTTGGTTTAAAGGATGTCTACTGAATCGAAATGGTGTAGATATAGAATCGCCATCATTTAAAGTTAAAGGATTAAGTATTGATGGAAATGAATCATTTAAAAATTCCCAGTATGCAAGAAAGTTGCTATCTGCAGAAGTATTTTGTGCGCTTTTTAAATTTTCTGGTAAGTTATGAATTTGAATTTTTTTCAATCGAAAATCAAATTTAGAAGAATCTATTCCATCATTTTCTATTTCATCTGCCCTAATGGAATTGAAATTTTTGGTTGATATTACTTTGATTTCTCTTTCGTTTATTTTATTAGTTATTAAAGAATCAATTGACGATTTATATTTTAAATCTAAAATGATTGTAGTGTCCTTATCATTAAGTATGTCATTTGTTGTTATTTCATATCTATCTAAATTAGAGAAGGCTGGAGTGTTATCTAGAAAAATCGATATCGAGCCAGGAAGACCTTCACTTTTATTTTGGCTAATCAATTGTGTCTTGATAAAATAAACTAACTCAGAATCTTTAGTTTCTGTGTATGCCAATTGGAGTTGTATTTCAACATCTTCAGCTAACTTTTTCTTTTCACGAAGATAAGTGGAAACATTCCAATATCCCACGAATATAAAGAGTAGGATCATGCTGGTAACAACAAGAAACCAAGGTGTACTATTTTTATTTATTGATGACATGTTCTTATATCAATTCAATTGTAAATATAAGGCAAGACATTCTCCATTGTTATTTTCATTAACCTTAATTAACCTTTCTTCTGCTTTAATTAACCTAAGTCCTTGTGATTCCGATATAAATTTGTGATGTATTCAGTTACAATCTAAATAGTATATCCTAACAATATTAAAAATATAAAAAATGAAGTTTATCAAATCTACCCTAATTCTAAGCTTAAGTTTCTTTTGCTTTACTACAATCATGGCTCAAAAATCTGGAGTAATTACATATCAAGAAACCATGAAGTTGAATATCGAACTGGACGATGGTCCTTCAGGAGTTGACCTTGCAGGAATGTTTCCGACTAGTAGAACCGTATCGAAGCAACTAATATTTGATGATAATAAATCAATTTATTTAGATGGAGATGAGGTTGTGGAAGATACCGAATTCAGCTCTGAAGATGGTTCTATCCAAATAAAGATGGTCCAAAGTGATATTGAAAACAAATTATATACAGACTATAATGAAAAAGAAAGTCTCGAACAACAGGGATTTATGGGAAGAGCATTTTTAATCGAAAAATCTGTGTCAAAAATAAAATGGAAAATCACTCCTGAAAAAGTGAAATACCTGGACTATGAGTGCATGAAAGCTACAATGATGGACGAAGAAGGAGTAGAAATTGTAGCATGGTTTGCTCCGGCGATACCTATCAAAGCAGGTCCGAATGGATATGGCCAACTTCCAGGTGCAATCCTTATGCTTTCGAAAGGTGATAAAGACCTAGAAATAAAAGCTATAAACATAGAATTGAAGAAAGTTGATGAAATCACAAAACCTGATGATGGTAAAAAAGTTACTGAAGAAGAATTTGATAAAATAATGGAGGATAAAATGAAGGAGATGGAGAAGGAATATGGAGGGAGGAGTATTATGATAAGAGGGTAGGAGGGAGTGTAGAATGTAGAATGTAGAATGTAAAGAGTAAGGTGAGATAAGGTGGAGATATTTGATGCTTTGCATCTTTTGAGATACTTGATGCTTCGCATCTTTTGGAGATATGATAGAGATATTTTACTTGGTTAGTTGTTGACAGGTTTTGCTTAGCGAACTTTGCGTAAAAACTTTGAGCTCTTTGCGGTTAAAAAAAAGTGAGATTTTGGGAGAGAGATTGGGGTGATTGGAAACTTTAAGCGATTGAGCGATTCATTTACTCCTTTATGTCGAGACAAAGGTCTCTGAACTCTTGCCAAATTTAGAAAGTTGAAAGTTAAAAATTCCATTCGTAAGTAAAATTCCTAATTCGTAATTCTCCTTGTAAACTACCATTGAGAAACCAATTTTAATTCATTTATAAATACCAATAATCATGCACAAATTTATATTAGTTCTATTTCTAATCGCTTTTTCAATGTCGGGTTTTGGCCAAGATTACATGATAAATGGAATTGTAAAAGATGAAGAAAAAACACCATTGTTGGGGGCTACAGTCGTAGTTCTTGATGCTGCTGATTCTACAATGCTGGCGTTCGGGATTACGGATGAAACTGGAAAGTTTTTGGTCTATGATGTGCCTCATGGAAATAGAATTCTTCAAGTGAGTTATACAGGGTATTCTGATTATAGTAAAGTGATAAATTTATCAGGAGACGAGGACAAAGTTGATTTGGGAGAGATAACCTTATCTGTTTCATCAGCAATATTGGAAGAGGTGAGTATTAAGGCAGAACACATACCAATGGGAATATTGGGAGATACTATAAATTACAATGCTGCGGCATTCAAAACTCGACCAGGTGCAAGTGTCGAAGACTTATTGAAGAAGCTACCTGGTATTGAAGTTGCCCGAGATGGAAGTATAAAGGCACAAGGAAAAGATGTGCTGAATGTATTGGTAGATGGCAAAGAATTTTTCAGTGGAGATGCTACTATTGCGACAAAAAATCTTGAAGCGGAAGCAATAGATAAGGTACAAGTATTTGATAAGAAATCGGAGGAAGCGGAATTTACAGGAGTAGATGATGGACAGGAAGAAAAAACGATAAATCTTAAGTTGAAAGATGGCTATAAAAATGGTGGATTTGGCAAAGTCGCGATAGATGTAGGCACCGAGAGCTCTCGGCAAGCTAAGCTGAATTATAATAGATTTGGCCCCTCGGTGCAGGCATCTGTCATTGGAAATACCAATAATATCAATAATCAAGCTTTCAGTTTTAATGAGTACGTTGACTTTATGGGTGGCTTTCAAAATGTAATGGCTACAGGAGGAATGAGTGAATATGGAGTAGGGGCAGGCTCATCAGGCAATCAAGAAGGGATAAAAGATCAGAAATCAATAGGTAGCAATTTGAATGTAGATTTTTCAAAAGCAATGAAGTTAAATCTGAATTATTTGTTTGCTCAAAATAAACGTGATTTGGATCAAACGGGGACTACACAAAACTTTACTGGGGATGAGAATTTTTCAACTATCGATACATCATTATCCTCAAATAAGACTACAAATCACAGAATCAATACAAAGTTGAAATTCAATCCAAATCCACGAAATGCCTTTACCTTGAATACTAGACTTTTTAGTATTGGGACTAATGATTATCGTAAGTCGTCTACAGAATATTTGGTGAATGACTTGAACCAAAATATGTCTTCAAGCAATACAGCTAGCTCAAGCAATTCATTCAATATAAGTTCGGCATTACTGTACAAGAAAAAATTTAGCAAGAAAGGCAGGAATTGGATCTCAAATTTTAAATATGAGCAATCAAACAGAGATGAGGATACTGACATTGACAATGCTTTTAGAATATTGAATGAGGAAGACTTAATCAACCAATTTCAGATGTTTTCAAATAAAAGAGAGACAATATTAGCAGATACAAAATTCAATGAATCAATAGGGAAGCAACTGTATTTAGGCGTGGATTATATGTTCAATAAAGTAACACAAACACCTCTTCGAGATTATTTCAATAGGATTGATGATCAATTAGTATTGGATGATGAAATAAGTAGTTTATTTGAAAGTCAATGGATGTATCACAATGCTGGAATCTCTCTCAAAAGAAATAGAAAAAAGTTGAATTTGACTGCAGGTCTTAAGTATATGAATGCCAGCTTAGTGGCAAAAGATAATGATGTGCAACTAAATACAAAGGAGCATTTTCAATTCCTACTTCCTTCACTGAGTGCTAGGCTAAAGATGAAAGGATCAAAATCACTAGAATTTGGATATTCTACTCGACTTAATGCACCTCAAATTTCTCAGATGGTGACACAGGTGAATAATTTAAATCCTAATTATAGAATTCTTGGAAATCCAAATCTTTCACCTGAGTATGTGCATACACTGAGACTTAACTATTCTTCCTTTGATCAGTTTAATTTCTCTAACCAATTTGCTAATCTTTCTGTTAGTTTTTCACCTAACAAGATTGTCAATTCTAGAAGTTATACATCTGACTTAGTTACTGAAGTTCTTCCCGTAAACGCTGGAAATCATATGTCAGCGAATGCATACTTTAATCATAGTAGCCCAATTAGAAAGTTGAAAATAAAATATAATATTAGTTCTACGGTCTCTTATTCAAAATACACAACCTTGATAAATGAGACAGAAAATCGTGTTTCTACAGCAAATGCAAATCTAAATTTTGGCATCGAAAACAGAAATAAAGATGTCGTCGATCTTTCAGGCGGAATAAGACTCAATTTAAGCGCATTCAGCAATGAATTTAATTCAAATTTTAATAGGCCATTTGCAAATTATAGTTGGTATGTTGATGGGTTTTTGATTCTTGGCAAAGGTTTCAATGTTGGGGTTAAATATGATTATAGAACTTTCAATGGTGCATTTATTCAAGACAAACAAGTTTCAAATTTGATCAATGCAACAGTCAGTAAATCATTTTTAGATGATAAGCTTACTTTGAAAATATCGGCTCATGATTTATTGAATCAAAATATTGGCGTGAATAGATCTGGCGATATCAACACATTGAGTGATACTAGATATAATACTTTAGGTAGATATTTCCTTTTTGGGGTTAGCTATAGAATTGGAATGGTAAGAAATAGTGGGATTAATTTTGATGCGTAGAGGTTTGAAGATTCACTTTTGCAATTAATTCTTCAATAGAAAAATAATAGCACCATCCTTATATCTAATAAGGAGTGGTGCTATTTATCACTTTGAAAACTTACAAATGATATAGAAAAGTTGTGATATTTACTAGCACATTTTTTCTTAACCTCTATTAATTATCTTGGAACAACCTATCTTGTGTCAACAAACATAAACTATTGTCTTCTGCTACAATGTAATGAGTAACTTCGGCAGGAATCTCATATTCATCATACTGCTGCAAAGTCACTTTTTTATCTAATTCGAAGTATTTTACTGATCCATTTAGAACAGTAATTTTAGTCGGTTTATCAACCTTTTTTTCTCTCAACATCATTCCGTTTTTAAACCCTATAAGAGATACTTTGAAACAATAATTTTCATGAATAATACTTTCCACCGGATGATCTGAAGATGGTAATAGGTTATATATTTTTTGAATAGTCATAACTGAACTAAATTTAAAAGGTGTTTTTAAAAAAAATAATATTGAAATCCAGTTCCAACAAATGAAGTACTAAAAATTGATTGCAAAGGGATAATCAAAATGACTTTCAATTGTGGAAAATATGACTCTAGATATAAGTTGTTCGGAAAGAACAAACAGTACAAGCGTTACATAAATTGCAACGACTTTCACTAGTTTACGTAGGTAACTTTTGTTTATTTGCGCAGCAAAGTTGAGGTTCTTTTGGTTAATATAATTAATTTTTTGTTCATATAACAAAAAATTAACATACAATCAAAGATCAGATCAAAAAGTATCGGTAATTAATAAAGGACTTATCTGAATTAGTGATATATTGATATTGAACTTAGAAAACCAGTGAAGACTTTTAGTTTTATCGATTAAATTGAAACTAATAATTCTTATAAAAGGCAGAAAATCAAGTTCATAGAAACATTGAAATAAAATTAGTGATTAATTTTAGAATTAATGTTGTAATAATAGTGTAGGAAGTATATATTTGCACTCGCTTTCAAAAAGCATGAAAGTAATTCTGTGATTTTTCGCAGAATGGAGACGTGACTGAGAGGCTGAAAGTACCGGTTTGCTAAATCGGCGTACTTGGAAACAGGTACCGGGGGTTCGAATCCCTCCGTCTCCGCTCATTTAGGTTTTTAGAAGTTAAGAATCTAACCAAAGAAAAAAAGGTAATCTATCACCTTGAAGAATAGTTTCGGGGCGTGGCGCAGTCCGGTTAGCGCACCTGTTTTGGGAACAGGGGGCCGCAGGTTCGAATCCTGCCGCCCCGACATTTTGACAATGGCTTGGAGTAATCCAAGCCATTTTTGTTTGATTTTCAGTCATTTACATATTTTCAACTTTCATATACGTACATCTGAAACCATAACTTCTGGGAGTTATTCGGGAGTCCTCTTGCATTTGTCAAAAAGACTCCCGAATTTGCACTTAAATCATTGATAATCAATTCGTAAGATTTGATGGGTTTTGTTGCTTTTTGATATTGATCTAATTCATCCTCACACATTTGTAGTGAGGCTTCTTTAATCTTTAACCAATATCATTATGAAGTCAACCAAGACATTTTCAATTTCTTTCCTTCCTAGGAAGAGCAAAGCAGATCCCACACAAGGAATTATCTATGCTCGAATTTCAGTAAACAATACAAGAGTTGAGTATAGTATCAAGCGTACTGTCCCTTTCGAAATATGGGATCAAAAAAGAGGCAAGTGCACAGGGAAAGACAACCAATCCAGAATAATCAATCAATACCTTTCTCAAGTAAATGGTGAAATATTCGAATCTTACGACCAACTTCGAAAAGAAGGAGTTTTGATCACAGCTAATACTATCAAGTCCAGATGGCTTGGAGAAGATGCAAACGACATGACCCTTATTAATGCAGTAGAACATCATTACAAAATTGCACAGATAACATTGAGGGAAGGTACTCTTAAAAATTACAGAACAACTGAGCGATATATTAAGGAGTTTCTTTCAAGCGTTCTCAAATCACCTGACATAAGGCTTAAATATTTGAGGTATGCTCACTTGACACAATTCGAGAACTTCTTAAGATTATATAAGCCAATAGATCATCATCTCCCCATGGGGAACAATACTGTGATGAAACATATCGTCCGGTTAAATAAGATAGTGTCTATGGCCGTAAAACTTGAATGGATAGACAAGAATCCATTTTCTCAATATTCTGTCCATTACGATAAGTACGAAAGAGTATTCTTGACTGAGGCAGAATTGTCAAAAATTAAAAAGAAGAAAATTACGATTGATCGAATTCGTTTTGTCAGAGATCTATTTGTCTTTGCTTGCTATACAGGATTATCGTACATCGATGTAATAGAACTTACTCCAGATAACATCATGAAGGGAATCGATGGTGGTAACTGGATTTTTACAGCACGACAAAAAACTGATGTTCCAGTAAAATTGCCTATTCTTAAGCAGGCTCAGAAAGTAATTGATAAATACAGGGAAGATCCTAGAGCCATGGCTAATGGGACACTATTTCCTAAAATATCTAATCAAAAACTGAATGCATACCTTAAAGAGTTGGCTGATATCTGTGGAATTAAAAAGAAATTCACCTTCCATGTAGCACGTCATACATTTGCAACTACTATAACTTTGTCTAATGGAGTTCCAATTGCTACTGTCTCTAAATTGCTCGGTCACACGAAGATTACAACCACTCAGATTTATGCTAAGGTGTTGGAGCATAAATTGTCAGAAGACATGGAATCTCTTCGTACCAAGCTTTCCATGAACAAGAAAAAGAAAAAAGCAAAGAAGAAGCATAAGACTAAAATGAAGAAGATTTCATAGGGGAGAGTTTTATTAGTATTATTTCTAATAACGGAGACCAGAAAGTGATCAAAAAGACTCCAAGAGGGTTTATCCAATTTTCAAAGTGTCATAAATTTATCTTAAATAAATGCTCATCTATCGAAATGGATGGGCATTTATAATTTTATGATCTATCTTGTTAATGGAATTGTAATTATAGCTGAAGTATTTTAAGTATAAACCAAGAATAATACTTTGTAGTCGCTAACCAATTGATTACTAATAATAACCCTCAATAAATTACTCAATATTAAATTAAGATCACGAGCTATGAACAAATTACAAAATCATGATAATATCCTTTACAAATACCTTAATGGAGGATCTGGAGAAACAGATTTCTCATGTAGAAGCACTCGATTTAGATATCGTCGCAAAAAGCCAAAGGCTTTCAACAATTTGCAAGAAAGCGGTTGATGATCTTAGGTTTTACATCCTTAAAAATGGATTTGAGCATATCAATGAAGAGATTCATTTCTTTAAACACATCAATCCACATTTCTTATCTAAGTTATACTATCACATTAAAGTATATAACATAGAGTTGAATCTGGGCGTCGGTAATTACAAAACTCAGATAAAGTATTTCAAGGATGAACTAAGAAAAATAGATCACTATTGTAATAATAATAAGGAGATTTGGACTTATCATTCAAGAGGAGAAACTGATAGAGACCATCAATATTTTACCAGAGGTAAATATGATATGTCAAATGGATTGGATTTTGAATCAACTTTTTCTGATCCATCATTCACCAGTCTACATGGAAAGACTATTGCTAGACTTAGAGGATCAAAAGACCTCATTGGATATCTTAATCAGAGAATTGAGGAGATGAAATCATCACCGGTCACCTTACAACCTGAATTTCAATCTTTGCCATTTAATGGTACTTCTGCAGAAGTCATCGAACTTTGTTATGCTTTATACAAGTCTAAGAAAATAAACACAGATATCAAGCAAATAATAACAGGCTTCGGTAATCTTTTTGACATGGATCTTAAAAATTTCTACCAGTACTTCAGCAATATGAAAGCTAGAAAAGGAGAAAGAGCAAAATTTCTTGTCCTTTTAAAATCTGCTTTTGAAGAAGCTTTAGATGAAGAGTAATATTTATTAGGTCTTATTACCTAATAAATTAGCAATTACACGAAAGAAGTATGTAATAAATGCAGAAAACGTCCTCTTTTCAGCTCAAATCGTAGTATATATTACGTTGAAAAAATCTTTATTACCTAATAAGATCTCTATAGTTTATCTAAAATCTCTCACTGATCTTTGCTCTGACAATATCAAAAAGCGTCGTTAGGGCATGGATATTATTTTGAGTGACCTCAATTCGTTCTTTTCAGGTACAAAGGTATCAGTTTACGTTTTCCATGCCCAACGATTTATTTATCACAATTAAAATTACAAATCATGGGAGCTGAAATCTTAACAACAGATGACCTTAGAGAATTTAAAATGGAACTTCTCGATGAATTAAAAGACATTATCGAAGAATTGGCACAAAAGCCAAAGAGACAATTTCTTAAGTCACCACAAGTGAAACAACTTATGGGAATTTCCGCAGGTACATTGGCTAATCTTCGGGTGAATGGGACACTTCCTTTTTCAAAAATTGGTGGCCTGATCTTATACGACTATGACGAGATAGTAAGTATAATTGAAGAAAACAAAGTTCAATCTCGATTTTAGGCTTGAGTGAAGTCAATTACATAAAGCATCAAACTTCGCTCTTCAATCGATTCTATGATGACGATAGATTGAACCCTAGTCATATCAGTGTCTATTTAGCACTTTTTCAGTATTGGAATATGGCACGTTTTGCATCTACATTTTCAGTCGCAAGATTTGAGATAATGAAGCTGTCAAAAGTGAAATCCAAATCCACCTACAGCAAGTGTTTAAATGACCTGAAAGATTGGGGTTATATCATCTATCAACCATCTAATAATCCATTCAAAGGTAGTGTGTTTAGCTTGTCCAAAAATTGGACTACCTCTGGACCACTACTTAGCGGAACTAGTCCAAATAATAGACTACCACTAGTCAGTACTAGTCCAAATATTGGACCACCGCTGGTACCTTATAAAACATATAAACTAAACATTATAAACATAAAGGGGACTCCCGAAAATGAAAATAATGTAATTGAATTTTTTTTAACAGAGAAATCTACTAAAAAAGAAGCTCAAAAGTTTTGGAATTATTATGAATCGAATGGTTGGAAAGTAGGTGGGAAAACGCCAGTAGAAAACTGGGGTGCTTTAGCCCGAAAATGGATTCTCAATCAATACGAAAAAACCAAGAATGGAGTAGTCCAAAAAATGGACTACCTACACACCAATAACAAAAAAAGATATGATGAACCTCTCTGAAATAATGCAAATTAAGGATGGTGTTGTCCATTATGACTTCACTAATACCATTCAATACTTGGAATACAAAGGCAAAGAAAGATTTGGTAAGCACTTCAAAATTCATACAGTCGACTATCAAGTTGTGCACAAAATTTTAAGTTGGATAATCAAGGATAAGGTTGGATGTGTAAAGCATAATATTTCAATGTCAAAGGGCATTCTACTTGTTGGTCCCGTTGGATGTGGTAAGACATCGCTGATGGCTTTATTCTCTAATCTTACTGCGAAGTCTCGATCATACTATATCAAACCTGCTCGTCAAATTACATTGGAATTTACCAAGCATGGTTATGATGTGATTCATAAATATACACGATCAGTGAGATCTCCTGTTCCTTTGTGTCTTGATGATATTGGAATTGAACTTCCAATGAAATATTTTGGAACTCCGGTGAATGTCATCGGTGAAATATTGTTGAGCAGATATGATCTTTTTATCTCTAAGCAGTTGTTGACCCATGGGACGACCAATCTTAATTCCGATGAAATTGAGGAACGGTATGGAATCAGAGTAAGATCAAGGTTGAGAGAAATGTTCAATCTGATCTATTATGATGAGAATACATTTGATAAGAGGGAATAATTCCTCTCAGAACCTATATTGAAAAATTATTTTCTACTAAATTAAATCAATACTGCCCAATTCTTACTAGGCTATTGCACAACTGAAATTCTTGATATATCTTCCCTTTGTAATTGGTTGAAGATCATCCTAAAAACTCCAAAATGGATGATCGTTATCGTGATATGAGAATGGGGAATGCAGAGTCGAGAGACTCTGCATTTTTTTTGAATACCTCTTAATTGAGAATTGAATTTTCTTTTATTTCAGACATTATGAATTCAGGATATACAACTTCTAAATCTTCTCCAAAACTTTAAAAATGACTGTGCATTTCTTTGATAGGTAAAATCGATATTTTGAAGATTCATTAACGCTGAAATATTCTGCTACATGACGCCCCACAAAAAAAACTAAGAAGGTTGCTTTAAGTAAATTAATACTTTATCTATTCTAGAAAAAATAAGACAAGATCAGTACGGCATTATTTGCGAATACTGCCTTTTTTCGGCAGCTTTCGAAAATAATAACATACTTATTATTCTTCCTCAAGCAATATCCAAAAACGAAAATCTTCGTATTTCTACATAGAGGTAAAAAGCTCAATAATATACAAAATATGTATATCTACGATAAAAAATACTTATCCATTACCTTATAGAATAAATTACAGAAGCGACAGGAAAGCGGCCTCTGTTTCAGAAAGAATTCATAAAGACCATTGAACCAAAGATTGGTCAACTGGCCGAGGATAGAGATAACGAGGGGGGGTATTGCATGCGGTTATTGAGTATTATATGGACGAAGCTTTTATGTGGTTGACAGAAGAGGTTATGATATTACTGTAATATACCTCAGTCTTTTTTAATTGTAATTGATTGAAGACCATTCTAAAATCGAGAGATAGATGATTACTAAGGTGATAAGAAAATTGAGAATGCAGAGTCGAGAGGCTCTGCATTTTTTGTTACTTTTATATTTAATTAGATCAACTTCCAATTTCGCCGATGCCAAAAAATAAAAATGCCGTTATCAGATATCAAGTCCTTGATAAATGCTTCGCCAACACTGGCCGAAAGTTCTACATAGATGATCTGGTTGAAGAATGCAACAAAATACTCTCAGATCAGAAAGGAGCTGATGTTTCTGTAAAGAAGAGAACAGTCCAAAATGATATCATCTATATGGAAAGCGAAGCTGGAATGTCTATCCCTCTTGGAGTGAAAGCTACTCTATACTTTTCAGATATTAAAGCTATAGAAATAATTCTACCTCCGCTCCTCCTCCAAAACCAATTTGCTACCATAATTGAAAACATAGAAGCTCAGAAAATCAGCCTAAAAGCATCGTTGAAGGAGTCAGAGGATTTGTTTGGGTGAAATAATAATTGAAATATGAAGTCAAGTACAAAAATAATAGAACAAAAGAATATTTTCGATAGATTTCCTGAGTACCTTATTCCTGTTAAATCAGTATTAAGTTTTGAAGTACCTAGGAAACAGCAAGATTTCCAATTTGAGATCTTGATACATTTCATATGTGGTGATAACCAAGAAGAATCGTCAGGTATTCATAAGTTAAGGATCCATGCAAATATATCTTTTAAACCAATTTTAAGTTATGGTCCATCTAATAAACTTGTAGTTGAATCTACAAAATCTCAAATCTGGAATGATATCACTGCTAATGACTGTATTAAATTACCTTCATGGATCAGCAATCATAAAATTGAAGATTTGAATAATGTTCGTGTCCTTTCAATTTCTGACAAAGACTGGGAGGGTCGAATCTCCAAATTCCAAAGTAAATCACGCTAAATCAATATCATGACAGACCACTTCATCAGATCAGTTGCCTCTTTCTTAAATTCCAAAGTAGAGAACGCCTTAATGATAAATGGTGCTTGGGGAAAGGGTAAGACACATTATATCAAATCAAAACAATGCGAAAAAGACATAAATCGAAAGGTTATTTATACGACTGTATTTGGTATTAAAGACTTAAAAGAGATAGATGATTCTATTGTATATCAAAAACTAAAACTCAAAGGTAAACTTGGTGAAATTGCCAAAAATAAAAATACCAAAGTAATCACTAGTATTGGTAAGACCATAGGGAAAGGGCTTCTTAAGAGGTACGCAGGTCTTGATGATGATGACTTTGATACTTTAAACGATGCTTTTGATGAAGCATCAAAGGTTGATTTATCAGAATTGATTTCTATCTCTGATGACCAAGTCTTGGTCATTGATGATCTAGAACGATTGGATAAGTCCATTACATACCATGATCTATTTGGCTACATATCATCAAATTTTACTGAAGGGTCTGGAATTAAGGTACTTTTAATCTGTAATGAAGTATTCATTCATGAAGCTATTTCTTCTGATTTCAGAAAAGATGAGCCATATCAAACCATAAAGGAAAAAACAGTTTGGAGAACCATAAACTTCGAACCGAAATTAGAAATGATTATTTCTGAGATGATCAAAGGCTACGGTCCAGAATTCGAGAAATCGTATAAGGAAATCGTGCCATGGATAACAAGGCGTTGCGTCAAATACAAAATTGATAATCTTAGAACTATCAACTATACTTTAGCGACCTTAAATCAACTATTTGAAATTAACTCTGAGCTACATTATAGCGACAAAATGATGCTATTTTGCTCTACTTTGGTTCTAGTAAATGAGTACAAAGAAGGAAGGTTACTGGAAGCGATCGCATCTGACGTGCCAAAAAAATATTTTGAATATACTCAGCCTTTTCTTTCATTGACATTCTCTAAGTCAGACGAAATAGAAATTCACATACAGGAATTCAGTAATAGGTATCTCAGGTTTAATGAAGGTAGACTATATCAGTATCTCCCTTCTGTTCGGAAATTAATAATAGATGGATATTTAAATGAGTCTGAGTTTCAAGCTGAGCTAAATGAATATAATAAAGGATATATCGAACTAGAGCCGCATCAAAAATCAATAGAAAAAGTCAGGGGATATATTTACTTAGAACAGAATGATCTATTTAGTGAACTAGATAAAATACTTGATTACGTTGATAGTGGTATATACACCTATTATGAACTTTTAGAGATAGCTGAGATTATCGAGATGTTTAAATCACGAGGTATGAGCACCAGATTTACAGAACTAAAAGTTTATTTAGGACTATCAATTGCCTTTGACAAGGCAAAATTGATAACGGAGTACAATTCAACAGCAAAAGTATTTAGAAATATGACTAGCCGTGTGACTTCGCCTAGTGAGGAATTCATCGACTTCTTCAATTCAGTGAGACAGCATCATGACATTCAGAACAAAGAATTAAAGATTAAATCATTAAGTGGTACATACGATGATATTCTAGCTTCAAAAGAAATAGATAAACAACAATTCTTTGATTTTTTCGATAAGAATTATGATTTCGATATAATACCATTAGTAAATCATTTCACAAGTACCACTAAAAATATGAATTTACTTCGTGACCTGTTTCATGATAGTAGATATATAACAGATCCACTCTACAGGATGAACCTTTTCAATAAAGATGTTCTAAAATTATTTAGAAAAAAGATGTTTGATAATACTATGGACCGGTTTACTGTAAATTTAATTGCGGTAGAAATAAGTAGTCTATACATAGACCCACTGCTTGATAAAGCACTGGAAGAAGAATTTCCTTTTTGATCAATTATCTAAATATCTATTATTGTAATGACCATTGACACAAACCAAATCTACAAATCTTGTATAGACGCCATACAATGGTGGATTAGATGTAACCAAAGGTATCATTCTACTTTTAGTACTACCGACGTGCTATTAAGAGCGGATATCAATAATCGAGATAGCATTAATCAACAATTCCTGCAATTTACTAAAGACTATTCAGTAAGAAGAACCATTCATGGAGATCAAACTGAAGATCTTTGATCTTCTTGATTTACTACTTCAATCAAAATATCATCGTATTGCATGACAAGGATCACAAACCTTAGTGGAAGATACTCTAAAACTTCTGCCAAGTAATAAGTCTTTATTGTCCAATTTTGCCACACTTATCAATATATTTCTATTGTAAGGAATATTAATGAAGGAGTTTTAGGAGCCTGAAAGTATAAGAAAAGTAGATATTCTAGAAGGGATTTTACATTAATAAGCGGCTAGATAGTCAATACAGATGGAAGAAGGTTGGAAATCAGCATTTGTACTCTTTTTGGTAGACTCAGCTTTTTGTAAGTTTATAGTATAAATAACTTACACCGCACAGTCGATATTTAGAGTTAACTTTCATATGATGTAACAAGTTCAATATGTTTATGTAACAAAAAAAGGGTACTATTTGTTACATTATATTACCTAATACGTTACATTATCTATTACATTTACACTATGGAAAGTATCGATGATCTCATACTAGAACAGATTAATGAAAAAAAACTTGGAAGTATTTTCTTTATAAGTAATTTTTCAGAACTAGGAAGCGATAGCGCTATACGTGTGGCTCTGCACAGAATGGTAAAGAAAGGAATTCTTATAAGAGCGGCTAGAGGGATGTATGCATTGCCAAAGACCAGTCAACTATTGAATACAGAGGTAAGGCCAGATCTTACCACCATAGCTAAAGCTATAGCTAGAAGAGACAGAGCCAAGATAATGCCTACTGGAAGCTATGCCTTACATGCATTAGGTCTAAGCACTCAGATTCCTCTCAATGTAGTGTATTATACAGATGGAACTCCGCGAAAGATAAAAATAGGGAACAGCACTATCACCTTCAAGAAAGTAAGTCCCAAGACACTGTCGTACCGTGGTGAGATCAGTAGCTTAGTCATATTGGCCATGAAAGAGATAGGCAAAGATAAGCTTACAATCAGTGAAGAGGAAAGAATATTGGTTTTGTTAAAGAAGGAAAATATCGAAGATTTGAAGCATGATATTAAGATTGCTCCCCAATGGATTGGAGAATTCATGACTAAATCATTTAGAAAATGAATCATATAGAATTCTACAAACTCTCGAAAGATGAGAAGATCAATGTATTTAAGGAAATCCTAGATACGATAGACCTTCCGATACATGCCATAGAAAAAGACTGGTGGGTAGTGCAGGCTCTACGTACTATCTTTAGCATGGAGGTAGGAGAACACATATTATTCAAAGGAGGCACATCACTTAGCACTGCATGGGGGTTGATCGAACGATTTTCGGAAGATGTAGATCTGGCACTCAATAAAGAGTATCTGGGATTTGACTCTGGACTTATCAGCAAGACACAAGTCAGGAAACTGAGAACAAAGTCATTCGAATACATCACAGAAGTATTTGCCAAGGATCTCCAATCAGCATTTGAAGAACAAGGCATCACTGATCTAAGATACGAATTCGAAAATCTTGGAGATGGCGATCAAGATCCAGTATCTATATTGATCTACTATCCGTATGTCACAGAACATTCTGCATATTTAGAGCCTAGGATCAAGGTAGAAATGGGAAGTAGGTCGTTGAGAGATCCATATAGCTCACGAAAGGTGCAGTCATTAGTAGGTCAAGTATTTGATGGTAGACCGTTTGCAGATGAAGCGATAGATATTGCCTGCGTCAATCCTGAGCGGACCTATTTAGAGAAGTTATACTTGCTACATGAAGAATTCCAAAGACCTGCCGATAAGATCAGAGTAGATCGACTCAGTAGGCACTTGTATGACATAGAACGAATATATAAGAGTGATCATAGTGTTAAAGCACTGGACAAGAATCTTATATCGGAGATCATAGAACATAGACGGATTTTCAGCGCAATGAAGGGAGTCGACTACGATAAACTATACCCACCTCACCTTAATTCTATCCCCCCTGATGAATATATTGATGCGTGGGAAGCTGACTATAAGAAAATGCAACAGGACATGATCCATGGGAAAAGTCTACCATTTGATCAGCTGATTGAAGTAATCAGAGAGGCATTATCACAATACAATAATCAAGTAAAAGAAGCCGATGGCAAATAATTTCATCACCAATAATAAACAACATAAAACCCTCCGTGGAAGACTCAATCAGAGTACCCTAATGTTATTATTGCTGTAGAGAATGTGAAATCTGAATAAAGAAGTCAAATTGATAGTAATTAAATATTAAAATCTAACTTTAGTATTGGTAAGTTTCTAATCTTAAATTATTGCCAACATAATGCTATACCTATCACTGCCAATGCTTCACTTTATCAACAAGGATCAATATGCTATATGGGACAGTAAAATAGCAAGACTGTTCGGAATAATGCACAACTACCAAGTACAAAATATAAACCAGTATTTAAATTATAATGAAGCTATGCTTAGCTGTACTGAAAGTAGTGCTCTGACTCTAAGAGATATTTAACGGAGGCTATTCAATTATTCTTTCAAGAAAAATAACCACTAATTAAAACAACCAACTTCTTTATAGAATTCCTAGTAATCGGTTTCGGCATATTCATCTGCCTCACCTGATTTACTGATACCATGTTTACACTTATATCTAAGAAATAGAATTGAACTTGATTATTCGCGATTCGCGAATTGCAAATTACTGAATCGACAAAAATATAGCCATATTATTAAATACTGCTTTGGACATAGTTGTTTTTGATATTTTATCGATTTAAATTTAAGAAATCATCAGACTAAAGAGGTTAATTACATGCTCCCTCTGGTCGCATAACTTTATTCCACACATCCTTCCGCTTCGTTCCTCAGACTCCAGGCATGTGAGCTGTGAAGTGGTGTGGTTTCGAGAGTTTGCCACATCTATGTCGCCATCCTGCAATGCTGCAGGAATCAGCACATATGCCATGCGTACCTTTGGCACACGAGCTTTGTCACCATAGCTGTTTTGCTGCACTCTCTCCACCACTCGTGGCTACTCTAGTCTGAGAGCACTGATCAGGTGATTCTCTTCGTTTTCAGACAAGCTGACACTGCGATATTCACCAGACTCTTCAGACTGCCATTCGGTGCAACTCCATCAATACTCGAGCACACTACATCGATCAGTCATTAAGCTTATCACATATCTACGCATCTCATTCCTTCTCTTTGCAGTATGCCACCATCGCTTAGTCGTGCAAGTCATGGCAGCCTTCGTTATCAGAGCTCTTCATCCTACCGCCACTTCTTTGTTTGCGGGCCGCTATGTCCTCCGCCCCTCGCAGCCCTTTGTGCTATCTCTTTTTAGTTTGCCACCTCTGGTGGCCAATATTCAAAGGTAGCACAAAGGGATGCTCGCTCCACGCCCGATCAAACGAATCCTAATTATTTAACTTTTTTGATTTCGTTGATCTCCTTGCTATACGCTCGTCAGTCACTACATTTCACCACAGCTAAGGCTGTGGCTGCCATTACTCCTTCCTCTTTGCCCCGTTCGGGTATGCCTGTCCAGGTACGAGCCTGGCCAGTATGCATCCCCTAGGTTGAGGACTCCCGCTTTTTGCCCGGCAGTCAGCACAAGTCGATTCACAGGTCTCCGTTACACTCCGTCCAGTTCATCTTTGTTGAGCTGCCTGTAGTTCACAGTTTTTTCATATATTTAATCTAAAAGAAGTAACATGAATCGGAAAGAAATTTGGTCCAGACTACCTGATATAATTGATCATCCTTCACATGGATATGGAGAACTAGAAATTGTTGTTGATAATGAAAACGATAAAGGACTATGTTATAGACATGAGAATGGGACTGCAAGCTTCGGAACCTATAAAACTTCTTGGCAGAAGATATTTGATGACCTCGGTCCTTGGATGCAAGAGAAAGGTTACAAGATCCAGGGATTGTAATGGATAAATACCATTCGGCAAAATAGGCATCGTCATCATTCTACCAAGGTCCACTGATTAATTCTCAGAGTAGTCATGGCACCTTTGAAGTTCCACCTTGGCTTCATGATTCCTTCCTCCTTTTTGTTGCCTAAGGTATTTATAACCATGTTGTATGTGTGCAGAAAAGAGAAATCGATTAAAATAAACAATGCCAAAGAAAATTTTATTGACATTATGAATTGGAAAGAATATGAAAATATCACCAAATACATCTATGAATCATTAGGTAGACAAACTGGGGTCAAGATAATTGGGCATGGTAGTAGTTGTCATGTAAAAGGTAAATCAGGTGCTTCCCACCAGATAGATGTTTTAACTAGCCATACGGACGGTATTCATAATTATAAAACAGCTATTGAATGTAAATATTGGAAGAAAAAGGTAAACAAAGATGTTGTATTGAAAATAGCTGGAATCATAGAAGATACTGGAATCAATAAAGGCGTGATAGTTTCAAAAATGGGATTTACCAAGGATGGAGTTGCTGTTGCTAATTCTAAAAATATTGGCCTTGTTGAATTAAGAGAGATAGACGAAAAGGACAGTAATGAACCAAATAAGATGCCTACTTTTAAAATCTTGGATTTGATTCTTAATATCAAAACTGAATTAAGAAGACCAGAAATTCTAAATATTGAAATTGACTTTATCAACCCGATTCTTAAATCTGAAAAATTTAATCATTATCTGTTCATTTTAAAACTTAAGACTGGAATAGAAGTCCCATTTAATGACTACTTGACTGACTTTAGAGGCAAATTACACGATGAAAAGCCTGATAAAGTGGTTGAGAAATATTATGAACTCAATGAGACTAAATTAATTAATATTAAAACCAAAAAAGTAGAATTTATAAGAGGAATTACAATCAAAGGTAAACTGACTGTAATAAATAAAGATACCAAACGGGAAATAGAAATAATTGACAAAGTCTGGATGAAAATGAAAACTCTATTTGAGAATAATTCATTCACTATTTCAAAGACCGGTATGATTAAAAAGGACATAAAATGAATTCAGTCATTCTAGAAAAATTAGATCTTTTACTCAACGATTAGGAAATTGAGGTATGATGATAAATACCATTCGGCAAAGTAGGCATCGTCATCATTCCGCCAAGGTCCACTAAATAGCTCCTTTGAATCTCCAAGCATTATTGGAGATCCACCTTGGCTTTATGATTCCTTCCTCCTTTTGGTGCCTATGGTTTTTATCGCCATGCAGTCTGTATTCGAAGTGGGTTTAGTAGAAATGAAAAAAGCCTCAGAAATTTCTTCCTGAGGCTTTCGAATAGCTAAATCACTACACTTTGTTTACTACTTCAAACTGATAACAGCTAATTCTTTTTCAACCATCAACTGATTAATGTTTTGCTTTTGAAAGTACACAACTCCCAACCATCGTCCGTACTTGCCTTTTGCATTCTTGAATGACACCAACTCTATTTCCTTGCCTTCAATTTCATCTTTTAACCAAGCTTTGCTTTCCAAACCTGCAAACCTTTCTTCACCTCTTGGCTCTGGTGCATCGATTCCTTTAAGGCGGATTCTCTGTTTTCGGAGGATAGTGTAGAATCCTAAATCAATATCTACATCTATAGTGTCTCCGTCAACTACCTTTACGACCTTTGCTCTATATCTAAATAACATTCTTCTTTTTTTTGGATTTGAAAATGCGTTTCAGAATTGCTGAAACGATAAAACTTACAATTGCACCTACTGCTGCTAATACAACAGTCTTTAGCATATCGTTGAAGTCCATGACTCCAACGATTGCTAAGATGGTACCACCGAAGGTGCCGGCGCTTTGATTACTTATATGGCTCATCGATTATTCCTTTTGGAAATCTCGTTGGAACTGTCAAAGAATCATTTACTGTAGTTACCTGACTAACAGCTGTCGCCACAGCTCCAGCAGTTACCAGGTATCCGCCTATCGTCACTACTATAGCTGGCAAAGCTACAGGAGCTGCTACAATCGCAGCACCTGCAGTTGCCAAAGCAATGCCGATATTTCGAAGGATTTTGAAAAACTTTGGTGTTGGGCTTGCTGCCCTCGCTATTAAATTCATAATTTTTGGTTTATAGATTCAAGAGTCTATTGACTCATAAATCTTGATGAAACAATTTTGATAATTAACCTGGGCGAGATTCGCCATGATCAGCTCTAGTGCAATTCGAGAGTAGCTTCCTTTGTCACTACCCACCAATTGCATTACTGGAGCAATACAGCCTCTCAGTTCTTCACTTGCATCATTTGCAGGATGAAGGAGAATGTAATCTCGTCCGGGTACATCACCGATCAATAAATGATCTCTGAATCTTTGACTATGCCTTTTTTGAATTGGATAGATTCCTTCAGGAATGCATGACACATTTCTTTGATTATCTAACCAAGGCAATTCCAAACTATTCGAGAGAATAACATTATTGATGGAAATCAGACCTTTGGTCCATTCTGGATAATACGTTCTTGCTAATTCTACTACCATGATCTAAGAATTAAACTTCGCCTCCTTCTTCTTCCCCTGCAGGAGCTTCAGGTGCAGCTGTGACTTCAAGGATGCTCAATGAATTGTAAGAACCATTCTTTAAAGAATAGAGATCTCCATTGACTTCCTGATAGAATTCAAGATGTAGCAAATGAAATCCACATCCATCCCCTTCAGGAGGAGCTGCAAATTGCAGCCTGTAGTCAGCTACATTCGCATCGATAGGAAAGGTCTCTACATTGCTAATCTGTGTATCAAAGTCACCAGTTGTGAAATTGACATTTGTCCAACCAGCTTTGATGGCCATATGAGTAGCGCCACCAGGAGCTACTACATCATTGATTGGATTCAGTCCCTTTACATTCAACTCACCAGTAGCAATATCTATAGTGTATTGAGCAAAGAAGATACTTGACAAGATTGCCTTAATATTGAAATTGAATCCTTTCAAAAGTGCTTTCCCTGCGGCCTCTACAATACCAATACCTACATTTCTTTCTCCTCTTTGGCTTGTGCCATCAAGGTTCTTGATTTGAGTCATAGTTTTGGTTAGCCTCGAAGTAACCAATCTGTCTTTTGCATTGGTCATCAGATTTCTGACAGCGTTTCTCAACAATTTTCCTGAAGTAGCGGATCTACCAAATTCAGAACCATTTTCTCTGGTTCTTTGGAAATTCGGATCGTTGGCGATTCTATCACCATCGATTCCTCCTTTCATTCGTGCCAGGTACTTACCACCTGATCTGTAGAAGGAGATGTCATCTAACTTTCCTTCAATTTTAATTAAGCCTTTTTGTTTAGCCATTAGATTATAATTTTAAACTCAAACCTTATGCCTGAGTGATTATTTAATAATCCAATAATAGAGGTGAATCAAGGCAGCTTCCAAATTCCCATTTCCGTCCAAGACACTCTGGGGCACTTTTTGCCACCTTTGTCAGTTATATATTACATATTTGCCTTATATCTCATCTCATTTCTTCCAATTTTAATTTTTATTATCCATATAGATACTCCATGGATGGAGTATATGATTGAGCGGTTAGCTTCTAGCTAATCAAGTTGACTAAATGTCAATTTGAAGTGAATGAACCGATTCATCAGAATCGGGCGGGTGCCTAAATATCCTATATGGATACTCCATAGATGGTGTATGGATACAGTATGGATAGTGTATGACTGAATGATCAGCCTTAGCTGATTAGATTGACTAAATGTCAATCTAAAAAGAAGGAACCGATTCATAAGAATCGGCTGGTAGTTCAGCAGATAATTTGGAATGAATATGAGTAGAATGAATAGAATTGTGATTTATCCTCAGGATGTGGCTTTGATCACTGGAAGGAGTGATCGATATGGTAGAATGATTATAAAACGGATTAAAGTGGACTTAGAAAAAGAAGATCATCATTTGGTAACAATTAAAGAATTTTCAGAACACATGGGTATAGAAATTGCTTTGATTGAGTCTGTGATTTTCGGTTAGAGTTTGGATTATTTGTCATACATACTCCTGCATAGATAGGTCCAGATATTCATATCTGCAAGGTCTGGTCACTACGTGCCCTAGCACCTCCTTTGTCGGCGATCCACCTTGCTTATAAGTATATCTTCCCTTAGTGTGCATTCGATAGTATGAGCATCAGTCTCATCAGTATTCTTTCACTTTATATATTATTAGTTATGCTTACATCAGTTTTATCACTTGGTCAGGTAGTTGCTACCGCTAGTATTCATTCACTTATGTCTTCAGATCTTTCATTTCATACATTTGTTTATACTTCACTCATGAGACATGAGGATGGAGATTGGGGTGAGGTTTGTGAGGAGGATCAAGAGAGCAATGAGATGGCTCTCGTTTCAGATCGTCGTATCTTTTCAGTTTATGAGTGTGGACCAGTCCATCAGGAGTATGGGCGCAAGATTTATGTGATTACAGAGTCAGATCGGTCTGTTACTACTGTACTTTGGCCGCGGGAGTATTAGCATTGACAGTTTTTCTTATACTTACTTAAATTAAATCGTATCTTTGAAAAGTTGAGATATAAAAGTCTAATTCCAAAAATTAAATATTTTGTTTTAGCTCTATGCTGATAATTATAGATGTGTTCCTTACCTGATTGCGCCCATATCTTCTAACTGAATTTTATAATGCAATATTTTTTTATTATTCTATTTTTAGTCTTATTGCCAAGTAATATCTTGTTTGCTCAATTATCCCAAAATACAGATAATCTTTTTTTATCACTTGAGGATCCGGAAATCACAAATATCCAAAGAATTAATATTCTTAATGAACTGGCATTTGTCTTAAGGCATTCTAATCAAGATACTTCTCGTTTTTTTGCAAATAAAGCAATTGAATTATCCCAAAATATAGATTATAAAGAAGGAAAAGCAACAAGCTATGTGAGCCTTGGACTGATAGAAAATAAAGAAGGCAATACAGAAGCAGCAATTACTTTTCTTAATGAAGCCCTGAAAATTAGAAAAGAATTAGGTCTTTCTCCCCAAATAGCTAGCGTATATAACAATTTGGGATTGTTATATACGAAGATGCAAGAATTTGAAATTGCGGAAGATAGCTATAAAAATGCGTTGAATGCCATTCGTGATAATAATTATACTAAAGTTGCCTCAATTTGTAGAAATAACCTGGGACAGCTTTATATTATGTCTGAAAGGTATTTTGATGCAATTCAAACTCTTGAAGAAGATATTAAAATATTATCGGAAGTTAATAATGAAATTTTATTAGGTAGGAGATATAGTACGTTAGGTAGTGTTTTAGAATTAGTATATGACGATGTTTCAGCGGAAAAATCATTTATTAAAGCCCTAAATATTTATAAAAAATTAAATGATTCAACCTCCGTAGCAGGAGAATTATTTTTACTAGGAAACTTCTATTTTAACCAAAAAAAATATATAAAGTCAACTAATTATTATAACAATGCTCTCCACTATAACAAGTTTTTAGATATTGAAGAAATTATAGATATAAAGAATAAGAAAGCGGCAGCACACCTTGAATTAAATCAAATAATAGAAGCAAAAAAACTGTATAACGAATTATATCATTTTTATGACACCCTTTACTCCAAGAACGAAAAGACAACAACTTTTTCTAAAAGTCTCGATACTGAATATAGAATTAACTCTATAGAAGCAAATTCAAAGGATTTACTTAAAAGTATAACTCATAATTATCTATACTGGTTAGCCCTTCTAATTTTAGCGCTTATACAACTTATAACTGTACTCTACTTCAAGAGAAAAATGCTTAATTAATGATTCATCTTCAAAAATAACTCTGTTAAGAAATATCTTTACAATGGAATTAAATGATATACAATCATATTTAATTACTTTATTATCTAAAAATAATATAGACAAGGTATTTACTTCTTTGACTCAATTCATATCAAACGATTCAGATTCTTTTAATCAAATTGTCCAATTATCTAGAAGATACGAAGCCGCTAAAACCTATAAAAATTTAGGAACTATTGATAATGAAAATTATGATATTAGTGTTAACAAAATTACCCATTCTCTCTTTCATATTATCACAAAAATATCAAAGAAAGATTTGTTCGAACCCTCAACTCAAATTGATCTAGATCATTCATCTTTTTTAAATAAAGAAATCATAAACTTAATATTAAGAAGTAGATTTTTATCTGGATTTGAAAAAAGAATAAAACTAGGAAATAAGATTATTGTAATTCTAACCTCTTTCTATTTTCTTCTTCTTGTAATAATGATGTTCTTATATATTAAAAATTATAAAATTGAAAAGGAATTATATGAAATAAAGAGAGAGGCTTCCTTTTATTTACTTAAAAAAAACACTGACCAAATTAAAAGTGATTTATTACAAAATACTTATGGAAATATTTCTCCTGATACTATTGATATTATAATGGAATCTATTAGTATCAACGATATTGAAAATCAAATTTTAAAACGACATGCTTTGATAAATAATATTAGTAAAAAATCAATTTACAAAGAAACTAGATGAAGAATAAAGTTTTCACCTTAATTTACCAAAGGACATAAAAACAAAATACCAACTAATGGTTATGATAATTTATCAAATTACTGTGCCAACTAGTTCTGGGAATCCAATTTTCTAATCATTAGAAAATTATTCTCTTATTCTTTATATAATCATTAGTTCAGTTAGCTATTATCTTAGGTATTCTCTTTCTAATGCCTTCTGACATTGCCTTTCTTAGTTGTGTATATCCCTATCTTATGAGGCATGAGGAAGATGATTGGGGGTGAGGTTTGTGCTGATGATCGTGAGAGTAATGAGCGGGCTCTCACTTCAGGTCGTCGTATTTTTCAGTTTATGAGTGTGGACCAGCGCATCAGGAGTATGGCCATTTGATTTATATCATTACTGGGTCGGATAGGTCTGTCACTACAGTACTTTGGCCGTGGGAGTATTAGTACTCTCATTTTTACATTCTGCATTGGATGTTTACTGCCTTAATTTCACTTTGGTACCTAGAAATGTGTTCTCGTTGGTTTATTTGTCATACATACTTCTGCATAGATAGGTCCAGATATACATATCTGCAAGGTCTGGTCTCTCCGAGCCCTGGCACCTCCTGCGTCGGCGATCCATCTTGCATATAAGTATATCTTCCCATAGTGTGCATTCGATAGTATGAGCATGAGTCTCATCAGTATTTTTTCACTTAGTTATTTCATTATTATGGTTACATCATCATCAGTTGGTACGGTACAGTTATCAGCGCAGGTCAGTGAGTGTTTATCACTCGATTTATCATTATTACAGTTTATTAGTTCTTCATTGGTTCGTCATCGAGCAGGGGATTTGGGGCAGGTGTCTGGTTCGGATTTTGAGTCAGGTATTGCTGGCTTCGAGTTTGGGGGTTGGTATTCTTCGATATTTGAGTATGAGGATTGGGATTCTGGGCTATATGGTCAGCAGTTGTTGGTTATATCGCCTAGTGCTAGAGATACTACTTTTGTTTCATTTGTGGGGGAGCTGTTTTAGCTCTCTTTTTAAATGAATCTCCCAAATATTAATTTCAATTCCATAAATAGAAAATTAAAATTATTTACAAAGAATTGAGTGATGTATTTTCCAAGCAAAAGAGAAGCGAGGTCATGTCCAACATCAAGTCTTCAAATACGAAACCTGAAAAACAAATAAGATCTTTACTTCATAACCTAGGTTACAAATTCAGACTGCATGATAAAAAAATACCAGGGAAACCTGACCTTAAATTAAGTAAATACAATACAGTTATCTTAATAAATGGATGCTTCTGGCATCGTCATAACTGCCATCTTTTTAAACCTCCCAAGTCCAATGTAGAATTCTGGGATGAAAAACTGGACAAAAACAGGGATCGGGATTTGAAAAATATTGAAAATCTTATAGAATTGGATTGGAGAGTCTTGGTAATTTGGGAATGTGCTATTAAAGGAAAACAATCCTTGAATGATAAGGAACTGGCTTCAAAAATTTCTTTATTCCTCAATAGCAATTTTCATCTTGCAGAAATAACCGGAAATATTGGGTAATTACAATTAAGCACATAGTTGCTTATTACAAGATTAGATAGTTAAGCATCATTTTCTTTTACGGGTTCAGGACAATCTTTTTCAGTTTCTTCGGTGCTTCTTCCAAATAAACAGGAATCATATCGTTTCATTCCTTTTGAAATAATTATATTGAATTCTACCTTACGATCATTCTTCTCGTGAAATCTATATAAAAGTCCCATTATTCCAGGCTCATAATCTACACTATCCACTGAATGCAATTCAATCTCGTCAATCTTAGCTAACCGTTTGAAAGTCATTAGTCTTTTCTTCTCTTCTTCTGTCAAAACTTTATTTTTCTCGAATTCAAAAAGATCGGTTGTTAAAAGTAAGGAGCAACAATTGTTTTCAATGCATGGGAAGCATTTGTTTGTTTTACGTCGAAACATCATTAAATTTTCCTTTTTTTCTCTTGCAATATCCATATCACCATAGGTTTTACTTTTGGGGTGAAGATAATTTCTTCCTAAACCAGCGGAAAATGAAACATGCACTTCGCCATTCTTCGGAAAAACATCCGACCACATATCAGGTGAAGAATTTTTTTCAGAACCATGGTGGGGTGCTTTAACAAAATTTGGTTCCAAATCCTCCATTCCATAAGTTGCCTGACTTCGTTTAAATTCTTTTATACATTCGTTCCATGTTTTTAATGTGACATCGCCGGTAAATAGTAACTGATGGCGATGGTAAACAAATCTTAAAATGGATGAAATTGCATTCGGATCAGCCGAGGAATCTTTTGATGCTTTTTTTTCAAGCTGTTTTAACTTTTCTAATTCTTTGGCTGAAATATTTTTATCTTCAGCTTTTTGTAATCGATGAGTTCTTACAATATGTCGGAGAAGATGTCGTTGGTTTTTTTTATCGAATGAGTCAGTATGTGAATTAAGTGGCCCAAGACAATCTATTCTTAAATTTTCAATTTCATGAGTTAGGATGTCGATTCCTTCAATTGGCCGGATTATTCCTTTTAAAGCTTTATCTTCCGTAATTTTTTTCAACTTATATAAAGTTGCATTTACCATTTGAGCCTCTTCTTTGTCATGCAACCCATAATAAATATCATTGAAACCATCAACACTATTAGTCATTTCGTTCATAATATCCTGAATATGTTCAGCACCAGGAGTCCATATATTTTCAATTACAGTATTTGGTCTTTTCTTTAAATATTCGATAGATTCATCAATTTCTTTTATATGATCGTAATCAGTATGGGTGACGCAAATGAATGCTATTTTCAGAGGTTCCTTTTCTGGTATATTTCGTAAGTAAGTAATTGCCGGTGGTTCTGATAGGGCACATCCTTTCCCTCCTTCAAAATAGAAATCAATTATTCCATACCTACCATCTTCAAATTGAATTAGTATGTGCTCTCCTTGTCCAACATTGAATACAATAACCTTCAATTCGCCCCTTTTGGCGTGTTCTTTTAAAATATCATATTTTGGAAGTTTAGCTGAATATTTATCTCTCTGTGATAATTGAGCCAAATACTCCTTACAGATTGAAGTCTCAACTTCTTCAGTCTTTCGTTTTGTGTAGGTCGGTTGTTTTTTAGAGCTGTTCATTTAATCTTAACTTTAATCCTTATCATTAAGTATTTGGAAATTTTGCTATAGGTATAATTTTTGAATTGGCGACGTCAGAATCAACATAGTTAATATATTCGAAAAATGCAGCTTTTCCTGATATCCCGGAATTCTCTAATTGAATCTTTTTGAATGATGCTGGCACTTTACGTAAGTTCGGATGTAATTGAGATTTAAGCTTAACAAAATAGGATTCTTGCTCAAATTCTTCACTAGATATTTCACCTTCGTAAATATCCACTATTGTCGGAAATCTTTCCAGTTGAAACCAAAGTGTGGCTATTTCAAATGCATTTTTTTTGGATGAAAATTTGTTGATTGCTTTTTGAAACAACGAAATACTAAAGAATAGATTAAAATCCAAAATCTTATTTATGGTCTCAAAAACATGTTGAAATTCTACTGAAATTCCAAATACTTTGAACTTCTCATCTTTTTTATTTGACATGGATACTGCCTCTCCTTTTGATGGCACTATATCACAAAACATAATCCATGTTGTCAAATTATTTATAATAGAATGTTTAAGTAATCTGGTCAACCATTTCGGATTATCCTCAGAATCTAAAAATTTCTCTATTAATTGATTTGCTCTGGATGGAATATCAAGATTATAGATTTCGTATTCATTTCTTTGATATCTAATCCTGATTCTGATGATAAAGTCTAAAGAATTATGATAATCCAAAACTATTTCAAAATCTTCCTCTTCCACTGTATTTTTCTTTCCTATTTTGGAATGTGAAGTATTTAGAGAGTAAGTATTGTCATCTAGAACGATATCTCTTTTTCCATATTCCCTCAACTTGAATAAATGATAAAATAAGAGATCTTGGGATGTTGAGTTCCAAGAATCAAGATTCTCAATTCGCAAAGAATGACATACGGATCTGATATTTTCAGCTTCGATAATTCGACGGAGTAACCATAGATTTCTATCCCCATTTGTAGTGAACATAGCTTTTTCAACAACTTCTACTCCATGATTCTCACCCCCTAGAAATTCATTCAACATATTCTTCGTAACATTACTTCTTGTATATAAAGAAACTCTGGCATTATCCAGATCCGGCCTATAATCTTTTATATACTTGATTATATCCATTCCGTTCTCTACTTCAATCTGCCCTAATTTGACACTATTCTCAAATTTACTCAAAATGTAGTCAACAATAATTATGGCAAATTCTCCAAATAAGACCGCCTGCCTGACTTGTTCCCAATTTTCAGGATTGGAAATTGAATATCCTGGAAAGTTTTTATTTACCAAATCTACAAGCTGGGTCGAAATACCTTGTTCGTCCTCTATAAGTAAAATGGTTTTATGGCCAATTTGGACTTTTGTTTTAATAGCTGTTTTCGGCATTATTATTCGCTTTTCGTTTTTAGGGGTAATTTTATAATAAAGGTCGCTCCTTTTCTGTTTTCATAACCTATATCTAGCTTACCATGGTGCTCACCTTCAATTATGTACCTACTACTACTCAATCCAATTCCTGTGCCGTATTCCTTCGTAGAAAAATCAGAACTGAATATAAATGCGTTCAATTCTACTGGTACGCCAGGACCATCGTCCATAATACGAATTATGGCAAATTCATTCGATTTATTGGTTCTTATTGTTATTGTTCCTTTGTTTTTTTGTGGAATTGCTTCAAGAGAATTATAAATTAGATTAATTATTACAGAATAAATCCGTTTTGCCTTGCACGTTATGATTGGGTTTAGTTTGCTGTCTTTCTTGAAATCAACCTTAATTTTTGTTCTCTTTTCTAAAGTGTATTTTAACAGATCAAGAGAATTATCAACTATTGTATGAAGATCAATTTCTTCTATAGGGTCATCGATGGTGCTACGATATGCTTTCAGGCGATTGAAATCCTGATTTAACTGGCTTATAGGCGGATCTATCGCATCAATAAATTCTTGAACTCTCATTTTATCTACTTGATTTTTGTATTTGTTAAGATCGTCCTTCATTGAAGCCAAACGCAACACTATATTAGTTACCAGATTGCCTGAGTTATGGGCTATTTCTGAAGCAAGCGTGCTGTCCTGTGCTTCCTTTAAAATGTTTGTCGTATTTTGTTTTAGTTGTTCTAATTCCAGATTCATATCAAATTGTCTTATGGAATTGGTAACTAAAAACCCTAATGCTTCAAGTCTTTTAATAAACAGATCGTCAAAATGTTTTTTGGTTATAAAATTCACAAACAAGATTCCTGAATTGTCTCCAAGTGTAAGAATTGCCGAAGCTTCCAATTCTTCTCTGATAAAATATGAATCATCATATTTATCACTTTGCCATTTTCTCTTCGAATTAAGCTTGTCATGAAATTCCTTTTTATTATTAATTAGTATAGGTTTTTCCTTAATTTTTAAAATGATGTTAAAAAGGTCTCCCGGTTTAGTTGTAATTGTATTTTCATTAATGGTTAACGGGAATTTTGGTTTACCTGCATTAAGTATGTTGTATTTATTTGTTGAAATATTGATTTTATCTTTCCAAAATAAATTAACCTGACTGGCATGCAATTCTCGTCTCACAACTTCAATCAGGTCATTTAAAACGGTTTCTGGTGATCCGACTTTTCTATTATTATCCTCGGAAAAATGTTTAAATGTTTCAAAAAGCTCCTGAGACAGTATGGTTATGGCTGCCTTTGAGGCAATGTTATCCAATATGATTCGATCTTCGGAAAATAACTGTAAATCGGATCGTTTGGAGAATATGACTATTTGGCCCTCCTGCCTTCTATCAATTTTAAGAGGAGTGCAGATTATGGATTTATAATGTTTTTTAATATTGAAATTTTTGTTCAAATTCTTGGACCTCATGCTTTCAACAGGAATTACCTGGGTATGGGAAATTTCCCTCAATACTGTTCTGTCAAGGAAATCCTCCTCCCAAACTTCAGGAATGGACATTAAGTCGTCACTGCCTTTGATAAAATTCCATCTGATTTTATTTTCTGACCTGTCAATAATTTCCCAAATTCCGACAGTGTTAAAGAACAATCTTTTTTCAATCTTATTAATTAGGGTTTGATATGTACCTTCCCTGCTCGTATATAAGTTGAAAGGAGATATAAGATCTGAAGTAAGTGACAAAAGTTTTTGTCGAAATCCCAATTCCACCACTTTTGTCACCAGTCGATTTAAAAAAGATAAAATGTACTTGTTGAAATGAGCGCTTTTTTCAGAAAGAATTCCGATGGCTCCAATTACCTTTCCTTCGTAAATAAGTGGCAATACTAAATACGATCTATAATTGTTTGCGGCAAGATCAATATTACAATTTTGCTTTAATTGGGGTTCAGTATTCTTGATAGCTTCCCAGATTAGTCCACTTTTGTTTTCATGGTTCCTGTCAATAAGTTCTCTTAAATGCTTAACTTCAATGAGGTTGTTAAAATTTACAAGTGCAGGATCATTTTCTCCCAGGTAATAACGCATTTCATTAAGGGAAAGATATCCTAGAAAGCCTCTATCCGAATCTGTGATCTTTACTATATTTTCAACCAGTTTTTCGAATGTATCCTGATATGTTTTTTCCTTGCCACATTCAAGAGCAATATCGTCCATGTGATTAGTCAGTCCCCTTTGATACGTGGTCAGATAAGGTTGTGCGATATTATCAACAAAAATTTTCAGCCTGGCCTTTGCAAATTCTTCTAGGTTTCGATTCGGCCGCTCGTAGTACCCCGCCTCTATTACACCCAATGGAAACTCCAGGTTATCATTACCACTTTGTTCTTTTCGTTTCTGAGTAATACTCATAAAATATCGATTGAGTTTGTGATGCTCGTTTTGCTCGTATATTTTCTTATTTAGCGGAGATGTCTTGGAATTAAAGTCTACTTTTTGTCCATTAAATATAGGTCCGTTCACATGATGAATTAATGTTGATTCATTCGAAACTTCTTGAGTGAATTGTTTTGGAATATTATCTGTAAAAATGATTGATAAAATATCATGATGATCAAATGGAAATTCCGAATTAATTTTCCAATTATCTATTTTATTTTTTAGAGATTCTAGACGGTTAGATTGCTCAGGATCAATTACTATTTTTTCAATTTTCACCCTGTTGACAAAATAGTCTCCAAGAGTTAAAGCTACATAGTCAAATCCAAAATGATTAACCAGATGAAGACATGTAATTTGGCAGATTTCATCTATAGAATCCGCTCGTGAAACATCATTTATAAAATTTGGTAATTCTCGTAATTGCACAGTTTGTTTCCCAAGCAACGAAGTTTGTTTCTCAAGCAACAAAGTTTCGTTTTGAAGTAATCTAGCCTGATCTTCAAGAAGTATGTTTTTTTCTTCGATTTCCGAGGTTCGTTCTTTGACTTTCTCCTCTAATTTTTTTTGCTCCTCTTTTTGATAAGCTATTTTTTGCTTTCTCCTTTCAGCAACTTTCTTCTCTGCTATTCTATTGTTCCTCTTTTTACGGAACCAGAGGAATAAATACACTAGAATTCCCAGCAATATCAACAGCAAACCATACTTATATCTTTTGATAAAGAAATGAAATGACTTCCAAAAACTTTGAGTTACCGTAAGTTGTAATTCATTTGAAGCAGTTTCATGGAGTCCCTCCACACTAAAAGCAAAAGGAGAATGATACTTAATGGTAAAATCACCAGTTCCCCAATCATAAATATTGTTTTCAGTTATTTTAAATCTATTGGCACTAAGAAATTTTCTTGATACACGCTTTTCTTCACCATCTTTAAATACTTCAACCAAAAATTGTGAGTTTCTATCATTATTATAATTCAAAGTATGAAACTCGAATTCAATTGGCAGATCCTGAGTTCTTACAGGTTGTTCTTTCAATTGCATAGGGGACTTTTGGAGTAAAAACTCTGTATTACTCATTTTTTTTCCTACCTCACAATTTAGAATTTGGTCAGAAATAAAAATTTTATCTATATATGTTCGAGCATAAAAAGAGGTATCTCTCAAATATGCATTATTCAAATCAATTTCATTAAAACCAGAAATTCCACCAACGTATATGCAGTTGTGCAGATCATCTTTAAAATATGCACCCGCATTTCCTTCTAAGTTGCACAAACCATCATCTTCAGTAAAGATTTTAACCTGTCGAGACTTTACAGGTTGGGAGTAATCAATTAAAGCTAAACCCGAGGCTGTATGTAACCACAGGTAATTCAGTGAATCCGGTATAATGCCATAAATGGCATTGCTTTGCAATCCATATTTACCATTTTTACTTTTTTCAACCTTGAAACGCAGGCTGTCTATATACGTATTGTTTTTCTTGTCTATTGCAAATAGACCATCTCCAGAAGTGCCAACCCACAAAATTCGTCTTGAGTCACCATTGGAATTCATGCTCAAAATTTTGGCACTGGTACTTATCGATTCTGCACTATCTTTTTTTACAGGATTACTGATTATATCATTCAATTTATAAGGCCTCTTAATTTTATTAAGACCTCCCTTGTAAGTGCCAACCCAAATTGAACTGTCTTGATCAACATATAGGGAATATATAAAATTGGCAGTCAAATCATGAGAAGTATTGTAGACCACTAATTCCCTTTCTGTAAGAGCATCCATTCGAATAAGTCCCTTATTACGAGTACCTAGCCAAATGTCATTTTCCAGACCTTCGTGCAAAACAATAGTGTTATACGGATTTATATGTTTAAATTCCTCTTGACCGCTTTTTTTCTTAAAAACTCCGTTTTTTGTACCAATCCATATGTTTTTATTGGCATCCTCAATAATCGAATGTATATCACCAGTTTCTATATTTCCAAAATGCTTTGGTTCTATTTGGTCAAACTTACTTTCTAAATAATCATATTTTATTAATCCATCATATCTGGTGCCCAGCCAGATATCACCATTGGAATCCCTTAATATCGACCAAATGAATTTATTTCCAAAACATTCACATTCATTGTCGTCTGATTCATTTGATTTAAAAAAGGAATTAATAACATTTCTTCTCCCGTCAAATCGACTTACTCCTCCAGCAAAGGTTCCAACCCACATGACGCCTTCCCAGTCTCTAAAAATTACCTGTACATCATTATTTCTTATACTCCTCGGGTTACAAATGTTATTTTCAACCTTATCTAAATAGAGAGAATCTGGATTGGATGGGTCGTTAAATATATAAATACCGTCCTGTGTGCCGACCCAAATAAAACCATTCAAATCCTGCGAGATAGTACTAATTGAGCTTTCGAAATTAACAGAATACTTTGGTACCAATTTCAGTTCGGATTTATCCAAATGGTACAGGGAATCGGTTCCGCTATTTCTATTTGCACCCACCAGAATTGTACCATCCATGGCTTTATGCAAAGCATGTGCATCCAAAGTGTCTATGAGATTATAGTTTGGCTTATTATCAAAATTTAACCTTACCAGATAAAGTCCCTTGTTAGTCGCAACCAAAATTTGCGAACTGTCGAATTCTGAAATACTATTTACTCTGTGTCCAGCCAAAATTTCGTCCGTTTCATCATCATTCTGAATGTATACAAGAGCAGTATCCAAGCCAACCCAGATTCTTTTCCTAGTATCCTGGAAAAGTGCGTTAACTGGTTCTTTATGTAAAAGCGTATCTCTAGAAAGACTCAAGTCAAACGAATTGACATCAATATTGTATTTACAAAGTCCAATATCTGTTCCCACCCATAAATTGGCATTACCATCATAGAGTATGGTTTTAATCAAATTACCAACGATACTGCTATTACTTAAATGATATCTTTTGTGTCCCCACTCATTTCCCAGTCGCACAAGCCCCTGTTGGGTTCCCACCCAGATAAAACCATCCTTATCCTGAGTTATGCAGTTTACCGTATTTTGACCTATTGAATTTTTCTCACCTATATGTTGAAACTCAATATTTGAATAGGGCTGTGACAAAAGCACCTCAGAATTCGAGATTAGCAGCAATAAAGCTACACTCCAACCTAAAATTAAATCGTAGGTTTTAGACTTAAATAAGTTTCTTATTATATTGATTGTTGCAGTCAAAAACGAAGTTTCAAATCATGAAATAGATATTCAAAGAATTCCTATTGTAAATTGTAGTGATTTTTCTCTTATTCGATAAGTTTATATTGATCAGATATAATTTCGAACATATACGCTATGACAAAACAACTGTTTGCACTCTTGAGTTTCATTTGGTTTTGATTTTGCTTAATCTTTAAATATAACCGATTCTTCCTTAAATTCACCCATCTAAAGAAACTTAGCGTAGAAATACGCAAAATTTAGGTAATTCTACGCAAACTATTCTTCCTTGTTTTTAATCTAAAATATTCATTTTGAAGAGTATATGATCACTTTTCCATGTCAAATATTATATTTGATCTTCATTTAAGGTTAAATGTTGGTATGATATATGGCATTATTTGTTCAAAGCCTTTTATATAGCATGACGAAGGAAGAAATAATAAGTGGGATTCATACATTGGTATCCAACAATGTAATAGGCCCAAAACAGCTCATGAGCAGGTACAAGGGATTCAGGGCAGAACTGCTTTTTAAATCTCTCAGGCATTCAAATTATGAAAATATCAAAATGCTTGATGGAGGAATAACAATTTCCAAAGACAGTACCGAAAGCAGCTTAATAAATTCAATATATTTTACAATTACTGCGAACAAGGCTAACCTTAGGGAGTATGAAGAAATATATGGTTACTTGTCAGGCATACAATTTGAATCACTTTACCTGCTTTTCCCAATAGAAGATTGGAAGAAAAGAGAAGTAATGACATTTGAAGAAGAGACCATCTCATTGATGGTTCCTGATTTCGAAATATTAAAATTCAATTCTACATGTAAAGTTTTCGAGAATACAAATAACGAAGTTAAAACCATTACAGATTTTTTCAAAAACCAGGAAAAAAGAAATAGGAATATTTAACCTATTGACGTTTTATTAATTGGAACCTTATCAAATGAGAAGAATAATACTAGTTATTGATGACCTTGAGTCCAATAGAGATATTTATTCAGAATTGCTCGAAAGCAAGTTCAAAAAATTCAAGGTGAAAACGGTGGAGTCTATAGATAATGCATATGATTTCCTGAAAGAAAACAGTCATTTGGTGAGTACCATCCTTACTGACATGAATATGAACCAAAACCCGAAGGAAGGTCTAAAATTCATTGAATCGATGGTAAGGAAAATAAATCAAACCAATAATGAGTCCATCATTCCAATCATAGTAGTCACAGCCTATGAAAACAAGGAAATTGAAAGGAAATGCATTAAATTTGGCTGTTTTGATTTTCTAGTCAAACCGTATTTATCATCAGAGGAAGTGAAAATTTTTCAGGAAGAGCTATTAAAATCGGTAACGAATGCGGTTGAACTTTCGAAATCCAAAAGAAACTGGCAATTGCCAATAGAAAGATTGATTCTTGAAAATTGGATCGAATTATCGAAGGAAATTAAAGATAGTATAGTAAAAGGGAAATTGCTCGAAGAGCTTGTTGAAGACATTTTCGGAAATATTTCAGACTGGAACAGATACAAGACAAATGTAATTTACGAGTACGAAGAGATTGACATGCTAATTTTTAACCACAAAACTGATAATTTCTGGTCAAGATATGGTGGAGATATTATATTAGTGGAATGCAAAAATTGGAAAGACCGTCCTCAAAGATCTGTTTTTGATGCCTTCCATGGTATGATTACACGCAGAAAACAGGATGGTTGCAGGCTTGGTTTTGTCATTAGTTTGAATGGATTCACCAAAGGTTTTGTAAAGGCTTCAAAACAAGTACCTACAACAGAGGGTATAGTCGCTTGCCTCGACGGAAATGATTTATGGCAACTAATTATATCTGATGATAGAAGCAAGTTCCTTGAGCAAATTATAGTAAACAGAAATATTATGAAATAAATTTTGCAAATTCATGATGGACCTTGATTCAATATTAGAACAGTTTGAATACACTCTGAATCCTAAATTCGAAGGATATCCCATTGAAGGTATAAGAAGGCTTGTTCAATTGACAAAAACAAAATTCAAATCTGAATTTGTCTGTTTCATTTGTATGGAAAATCAATTATTTCATTCCAACCCAAAAATTCCAAATGAAGTAGCACTTCACGAGGCGCAGATGTTAATTCATTTGCTTGAAAATTCGGAAGCAAGTCCAATAATTTCTTACAAGAATACTTTGGCAAAAATAACTGAAGGGAGCGGCTTCAATTTGAAATTGAACTCAATTTCATGTTTTAAAGAGCTTTTGATTGAACGAATGTTATGGATAAAGATGTTCGTCGGTAATTCCTTGACCGGATTTTTAGTTATTTCTTTTTCCTGGGAAAAACCAATTGAAGATGAAGAGTTTCTCAATTCCATTAAGCTTTCTTCTTGTCTCGCCTATGTTACATTTTTGAATATGCTTAAGTCAGAGGAAATACAATATTACAGAGAAAATAACTTTTACTTTGAAAAATCAATAATGACATATGATTACATTAATTCAATTACTCATAATATGGTAAATAACCTCCTCGTGCTGCAAAATAGATTAATAATAATTGAGAGTGAGTTGGCGTCTAGTCGAAAAAAGTTAGATTTATTATATACGATTATAGAAAGCATACCACACTTAAAGGAAGGTTTGAATTCTCTTGGCTATAAGTTGAAATTGCTTCGTAATTTAAAAGCACATTCGGAGGAGAGTTATTTCACGTACTCACAAATCTCCACAATAATTGACAGGTCTATTGAAATGATTTCTCGTAGCTCTTATAGAAAAGAGATAAAGGTTTCAAGTAGAATTGAAAAAGATCTCAAGCTTTATATTGATGAAGATAAATTGTTAAAAGCCATTCTTAATCTATTGACATTTTTATTTGGTAATTTGCGTAAGAAATCTCAAATTCTGATTATAACCAAACTTGACATAAGGAAGGACTGGTTCAAGATAAAATTAATGTTCACAGGTCTTGAAATGAATTACTGGAATAGAAAAGAATTACATAATTCTATTAAGGCGGTGACAAAAGGAATAAACGGAAATGGCCTGCACTTTTCCAGGTATATAATTGAACATTTACATAATGGAATATTGACATTTGAATCTTTGAACAATCGCTGGTCATCATTCAACATTTCTCTACCAATACGAAATAATTAACCATATTAAACAGAATTGAATCAAAATTTGAACGATATAACAGAATTGAATTCAGTGTCAATTACAATAAAATTGAATCTGAAAAAAGAACTATTTTTTAATGTACATATCTTTTCAAATGGATTTGAGCCCATGAGGCACGCGACTAATTATCAGAAAATATAAGCTAAAATCACTTTTTAAAAATTAACAAACACAATGAGCTCAATTTACTAAAAGAGTCAAAAAAAGCTGAACGATTAATAAAGTTTTGTAATTTAACTTTACAATTATTGTGTTAAGCATCAGGGAGTCTCGAAAACTCTTCGTCTTATTTCCGAGATAAGAAGTAAACTTGAATCAGCATGATGGAAACTTTTCCGTTGTTTAAAAATTTGATAGTAGATCTATTCCAGATTTAAAATTTTGCCAATTTGCTTTTTAATCACCTATTTCCTACCTTACATTCAAGAATTGAAGTCACAAATCACCACAATACCAATCAACGGATTGGTGAGGTATTCGGGAGTTATCCCAATTCTTGAAAACGCAACTAGCTGATAATCAGTACTGATATACAAGGGGTTCGAATCCTGCCGCCCCGACTAAAAAGCTCAGCATTTATGCTGGGCTTTTTTTAGTTTAAGATCATTTTCTCTATGTACATAACTTATATATTATATTCATCATCTCATGATACCTACTATAGAGGCAATAAAGTCCTCAGACATTAGACTGAAATATTTGAAGTATTCCCATCTGACACAATTTGAAAACTTCTTAAGACTGTATAAACCAATAGATCATCACTCAATTGTATTGAGATCACTCAGTCCCAAGCGACCATATATGTTTGAAAAAATATACGTATCCCCTCAAAAGGAATGGGAACTTAGAATGCTTTTTGATAAATTAGGGTGCTAAGAGAGGGCATGGCATTATCACCTTTAATCCTATCCCTAATATAATTGAATGGAGAAACATCTAATTTGATGCACGTTTGAATTACAGACATAAATGCGTCTCTGACTATGGTTCCTCTAAGAGACCATGTATGCAATGAGATGTCTCGTTTTCGGACGATTCG